>Ga0209358_10000280_pt1 | contig 45818 bp, 74 predicted proteins | sample LauGreFa1BDMLBSN_2_FD_187574 | JGI IMG/M metagenome (GOLD analysis project Ga0209358, IMG submission 187574) | Freshwater lake microbial communities from Lake Michigan, USA - Fa13.BD.MLB.SN (SPAdes) (version 2) | ecosystem: Environmental > Aquatic > Freshwater > Lake | place: Lake Michigan, USA... | reverse complement strand
AGGTGATCCAGGATTAATTGGAGCAACTGGTTTAGGTTCTACTGGTGCAACTGGGTTTGGATCCACTGGTGCAACTGGACTAATAGGATCTACTGGATTTATTGGCTCAACTGGATTTATTGGATCAACAGGCCCACAGGCAAGTTCCAGTGCAGGTTTATTTGCAGAAACAGCAAACTCAACCCCAGTTACAGCCACTACATCAGAGTTAAGTATTTTAGGCAGTGGCGTTGGAACTTTATCTTTTCCTGCTAATGGATTCGCAGTAGGTGATAGTTTTACTGCAAATATGAGTGGTATTATGTCTGCTCAAAATGGCAATACACTTAGAATTAGAATTAAAAGCGGAAGTGTGGTTCTTGCAGATAGTGGGGCATTAACTATGCCTGGTATAAATAACCAAGTGTGGAATTTAACAATAGATTTTACAATTAGAGCTATAGGTGGTGCTGGTGTTGCTGGAATAGTAACATTAGGTCAACTGTATATTCTTAAAGTTGCAAGTGGTTCACTAGAAGGTTTTGGTTTTAACGTGATTAATACTACAACATTTAATACTACAACGTCTAATACGCTTGATGTAACCGCCCAATGGTCTAGTAACAATGTAAATAATAGCATTTACACCGATATATTTGTGCTAACTAAAATTTATTAGTAAATCGTGGATCTTATAAATATTAAAAATAAGTTATGAAGAATAAACTTGTTCATTATTTTATCATAGGTATCTTCTGTAGCCTCTATTTCCTAGTTGCTACAATTTCTATGATTAACTCTGTTGCATTCTTTGACCTTGCTCATAATGGTGTTATGAACTGGGCTCTAGCAATCGGATTTGAATTAGGGGCTGCGGCCTCTCTTGCTGCAATTATCATTTTAGATAAAACAAATAAGACTATGGTATGGACTCTGTTCATACTTCTTACTGCCTTCCAAATGATGGCAAACTCATTTCATGCATTTATAAATCTTGAAAACTATATGCCTTGGATAGAACTTTTTGGTCTTGAAGAGGAAGAACCGATATTTCAAAAGAGAGTACTCTCAATCGTAAGTGGAGCCGTATTACCTATCGTGGCTCTAGGATTCATTAAGTCATTGGTTGATTATATTAGACCGGAAAATGCTCAGGTAGAACCTCAAATAACAGAGGCACCTGAAATAAAGCCAGAAGAAACTCCCATAGTGACGGAGAATAAAGTGGAAACTTCATCTGCAATTGGCGAATCTAAAGTAGGACATGTTACAATAACACCTGATGTAACTGAACCTAAACAAACAGCAGAGCAGATTAAAGTTTCACAAGCTACCAGTCCTGGGAAGAAGTATGTTTACAAGCCCTAATAGTAAACTTTGTCAACCAACTTAAATAACGATAAAAATATGCAAACAGCAAGAAAGCATGATGATGAAGTGTTTCGTGAGAAGCGCGTTATAAAAAATCCAATAAAATTTAAGATACCTCTTAACGAAGAACAAAAAATAGCAAAGGATAGAATCCTAGCAAATACAGTAACCCTTTTAGCCGGTAAAGCCGGTAGTGGTAAAACTCTTTTAGCATGTCAAATTGCATTAGATGGACTTTTCCGCAGACACTTTGAAAAGGTAATCATTACACGACCCACAGTATCAAAAGAAGAGATAGGTTTTTTGCCTGGAGATCTTCATCAAAAAATGGATCCTTGGGTACAACCAATTTACCAAAACATGTATCTACTTTACGGTAAAGATAAAATTGATCCCTACATTCAGAGTGGACAAATTGAAATTGTACCAGTATCATTTATGAGAGGCCGAACATTTCTTGACTCTTGTGTCATTGTGGATGAAGCACAAAACGTAACTAATGAACAAATGGAAATGATTGTTACTCGTGTTGGTCTTCGTTCAAAAATGATTATCTGTGGTGATGACGGCCAGGTTGACCTTAAGAATAAGAGTGACTCTGGTTTTAGATTCCTCTATAATTGTGCAAAGAGAATAAAAGGACTTGAAGCAATTACCCTTTTCCAAAATCATAGAGATCCAATTGTTGATATCTTAATTGATGTTTATGAAGAAGAGAATTTAAGGAGAAATGCAGGAAAGTCAAATAAATAGAAAAAATGAATAGCCATGATATTAAAGAAAGGTTCAAAAGGTAATGAAGTTAAGGAATTACAAAGATACCTTGGCATTAAAGATGACGGTGACTTTGGCCCAGGAACTGAAGCTGCAGTTAAAAAATGGCAAGCCGCTAACGGTCTTGTTGCTGATGGGATTGTTGGTCCTGCCACTTGGAACGCTATGGGCATCGCTACTACTGATGCATCAGAAAAAGTTTATGAAACGTCAAACGGACTAATCGTAAATCGTTACTTTATGCCTGATGATGAGTATCTGCAAGGTCCTATTAAACCTGAATGGGTATTCCTTCATCATACCGCAGGTTGGCATAATCCCTATAATACCATTGATAATTGGTCAAATGATACCAGGGGCAGAATTGCAACCGAGTTTGTTTTAGGTGGCCCTTCTGTTAGAGGTAATGATGACAAGTATGATGGTGTTATGGTTCAAGCATTTCCTGAAGGAAATTATGGATGGCACTTAGGACAATGTGGATCTCAAAAGATGCATAAGAATTCAGTAGGTATTGAGGTTTGTAATTTTGGATATGTTGTTAATGGAAAGACCTATGCAGGTACTCAAGTTACACAATCACAAATCGTTGAACTAAGTAAACCATTTAGAGGACATAAATTATGGCATCGCTATTCTGATGCTCAAATTGAATCTCTAAGACTTTGGATTCTTTGGATTGCAGAAAGAGATAATATTGATGTAAGAGCCGGACTCCCTGCACTAATTAAGAAAAATGGAGCTGCCGCATTTGAATGGAATGAAGATGCATACTATGGAAAAGTAAAAGGTCTCTGGACTCATACTAATACACGAAAGGATAAACTTGATATGTTCCCTCAGCAAGAACTGATGGATATGTTAACATCCATCTAAAAATAGAAACTATGAAATGGCAAAAGCTAAAGCTGGTGTAACTGATTCTTTTAAGAAGAAGCCTAAAGTCTGCAGACCTGGTGTTCAGGCAAAGACAAAGCAATCTAAGAATAAGAAATCAAAGAACTACGTTAAGCCATATAGAGGACAAGGTCGCTGACTCATTGACATGGTCCTATTCCTATTTTTCATGATTCCATGACATAACTGGTAGTGTTTTCCTAAATTTATAGAATTGCACGGTTTTTATACTATATTAATTGGTTGGGAATATTCCCATCATAAAAAATAAAAAACTAAATTTTATGTTTGCAACAAAAAGCACAAGTCTGTTTAACAGCATTTTTAATGATGATCTTTGGAAAGATCTAGAGACAAGTACAAGTCTATTTGCAGGTTATCATTCTGAAAAGACTGATGATGGTTATGTATTAGAATTGGCTGTACCTGGATTAACCAAAGAGGATCTAAGTATTAAGATCGTTAAAGGATATCTTAAGATTGAAAACAAAACAAAGAATATCTGGAATAATGAGTTTTCAAAGTCATTTATAATGCCTAACGATGTTAATGAAAAGAATGTTAAAGCCACTGTAGAAAATGGAGTTCTAAAAGTAACCATGTCTGTTAAGAAAGAATCTGAAAATGTTATCCAAATTCTGTAAACCTTTAAGGATTCTTGTATATAAATAAAAAACAAAATAGATATGGAAAATCAAAATCCTCAAGAATTAACCCAGGCACAGGCTGTAAATGTATTAATCCAGGCCGCTCGTATTGCACAGTCAAAAGGAGCATTCACGCTTGAAGATGCTGAATTAGTTTCAAAAGCAATTAAGGCGTTTGTACCGGTTAACCAAACTGAAAATGGCCAGGATCCTGTGATTAACGAGTCTCAAGATGAGACCGTTGAACCGGTAGTAGAAAAAGCATAAATGGTTAAACTCTTGGTTTTGATAGAGGATCTGAGAAATCGGATCCTCTTTTTTTGCTTGCGGATAAATAATAAAATTAAGAAGACATTAATGAGAAGGAGAATTCCTAAGATAATTGTTAATCCAACTAGGGTTCAGCCTAATAGACCAATTCAGGTTTCTAATCAGCCGCAAAGACAACAATCTCCAGTACAGCAGAGTAATGTACAAGCCGTACCCGTGAATAAGAAGACAAGTTTTTCTGCTAAGAAGTCTGATAGGGTTTTTATCTTAGGGGGTGGCCCATCTATTAAGGATACTAATTTATCTTTTTTAGCAGGTGAGGACACTATATGTGTTAATAAGGCAATAGACCTTATAAGAAATCCTACCTTCTTTATTACAATGGACTATAGTTTCTTTGCAAAGGTTGGAGCACCGATTCAAAATATCACGGCTAAAGCAAAGAGTAGCCATTTTGTTGTAAATAAGCAACATACATATATCCAAGAAATCAATGGTTGCTATACTGATGTTAGAAATAATCTTAGGTATTTAGGATTAGAACATTTTACATCTGTCATTGAATCAAATTCAACAATAAATGAAAGAAGCGGATTTGGTTTATCAATGAATGATTTTTCCCATGGTGAAAACAGCGGATACTGTGCAATTCAGTTTGCTATCTTGGCAGGATATAAAGAAATCTATCTTATTGGTTTTGATTTAGGCTATACAACTAATTCTGAACAAACACATTTTCATGGTGCATATCCTAAGGTCCCTTCAGATGTATTTAGGAAAAGACTTGATAATTACACAGGAAATTTAATAACGTCTGTGACAAAATTATCATCAAAGAGTTTCATTAAGATTATGACGGTAACACCTTCTTCATTAGAGTCGCTAATACCTAGAGTAAATCCTTTTAGATTAGATAAAGATAATCCGGCTGAAAATAAAATTGAACAACCTAAAACAGGAGGTTCTCTTTCTGACCTGGTAATCGTTGCTTATTACACAGTTAATACTCCGTATGAAGAAGAAGCTAAAAAATTAATTAAATCTCTTAATAAGTTAGGCCTTAACCATGATGTAGTTGGTGTTAAAAATCTTGGTGATTGGCAGGCAAATACCAGATTTAAGGCTAAGTTTATGGAGGATATGCTCAATAAGCATCCAGGAAAAAATCTTCTGTATGTTGATAGTGATGCTATTGTACATAGCAGACCTACACTATTTGAAGACTATAATTATGATATCTCTGTGAGATGGCAAGACTTTAGATGGAGAAAAGATGAGTGCCTAAGTGGTACAATCTTTATGGCAAATAATCAAAAGACTCGTGAACTCTGTCGTCGTTGGCAAAGAATTAACATAAGTGAAGGACCTAATGCAAAAACATTTGAACAGTGGAATTTAGGAACTGTAATTAAACAAATGGAAGCAGAAGGAAAAATTAAAACACATAATCTTCCAGCTGAATACACTTTTATATTTGATAGTATGAGAGCTATGTATCCTAATGCAGTACCTGTGATTGAACACTTCCAGGCTAGCCGAAGATTAAGAAATAAAGTGTAATGAGTATATTAAAGCAAAATGTTACAGATACTCAATTGATATCTGCAATTAAGAGAGCCGTTAATGAACTAAAACCACTAAGCATTGTTAGATGTGGTGATGGAGAAATGCATTTCCTGAAAACATATACTGACTTTGATGACCGTGATATGAAAGTTCATCATCATGCAATGTGTCTTAATCTACATAGAGATAGGGTTTGGCGTTGTAATGTACATAGCCCGATAGATACAGTTGGACCAAAGCCGTTGGCATGTGATTGTTACTTAAAAGATCCAATGTATAAAAGATGGATATCTCACGCAAGACAAATTGTATCAGACGCAATAAGAAATGCAGACTATATAGGTTTAGAAGTCCCTGGTTTAAATCCAAGATATTATACAATTGATTCTGCGGTTTTACAAAAGTATAACATTAATCACAATAACCTTAAAGTAATTAGTAGTCTATTTCCAAGAGAACGTGCATTCGGTTCCATTGATTCATTTAGAGATTTAATACAAGGTAATGATATTCATATTGTAACTGCAAATGTAGATCGTTTTCGTCAGAGTAACATAAATGAAAAATTAGGTGTAAATGTAACATATACTGATATTAGTGGAATGCCGTCATATAAAACAAATATAAGAGAGTTAGTTAAATCTTCAGTAGGAAAGACTAGTGAAAAAATTATTTTATTTGGCGGGGGTTACGGTATTAAAGATCTTATCCCATGGTCATCTAAAGAACATGGTAAAATTGCAATAGATGTAGGTAGCGTTTTAGATGCATGGTCTGGGTATAAATCTAGAATTATGTATGAAAAACCAGAATTTCAACATTTAATATGGACGGAAACACAATCAATATAAGATGGTCTGGGCCACATAAACCTAATTGGGGTGATGAATTAAATAAAACCCTGGTTAAGGTTATTAGTGGAAAAGATCCTCTGTATGTAGATAACGAAGATATACCTCATCATCTATGCGTAGGTAGTATATTAAGATGGGCTCATAAAAACACAATAGTTTGGGGTTCAGGATTTATTTCCAAGAATGATAAGATTTTAGAGCAGTCCGATATTAGAGCAGTCCGAGGGCCTTTGAGTAGAGAAAAATTAATAAAGGCAGGATTTGAATGCCCTGAAGTATATGGAGATCCTGCATTACTTTATCCTAGATTTTATCAACCGCAAGTTAAGAAAAAATATAAGATTGGTATAATTCCACATTATGTTGATAAGAATCATCCATGGCTAAATAACTTTAAAAAATCTAAAAACGTTAAAATCATTAACATATTAGATCCATCTATTAATACTTTCGTTAATCAAATAAATCAATGTGAAGTAATTTTATCAAGCAGTTTACATGGTCTTATTTGTGCAGACTCTTATGGTATTCCTTCTTATTGGATTAAACTATCAGATGGCGTTGTAGGAAACGGGTATAAATTCATGGACTATTTTGCATCAGTTAATAGACCTGATAAAAATCCTATCATAATTACTGATAAGAGTAAAATAACTAGTATGAAATTCCATGATTATAAAATATCAATTGACCTAGATCTTTTATATCAAGCATGTCCATTTAAGAAATCATGAAAAGAACAATCATCATAATACCAGCAAGATGGGGCTCAACTCGTTTACCCGCAAAACCTCTCGTAGACATTTTAGGAAAGCCTATGATCCAATGGGTTTATGATGAATGTAAAAAATCCGTAGCAGATGAGGTTTATGTAGCCACTGATGATGAAAGAATTCATCGTAAAGTTATTGCATTCGGTGGTAAATCTATAATGACAAGTGATTGTAAAACTGGTACGGATCGTATTATTGAAGCTGCAAAGGATCTAACTTATGATATTTTAGTAAACATACAAGGTGATGAACCAGGATTAACCTTTAGAGATATTAATTCTCTTATTCATCTTGCCAATAAAAATCCTAATTCGGTTTCCACATTATCTGCTCTATTAGGACACGATGATCTAAAAAATAGGAATGTGGTAAAAGTGGTTAAGTCTGGAAAAAAAATTGTGATGTTTACCAGAAGCAGTTCATATCTTTATACCCCAGATGTAGAAAAACATATAGGAGCATATGCATTTCCTAAAGATGTTATAAAACAGATAAGTAAGTTAAGAACACAAACCGAAAATGAAATAGCAGAATCTCTTGAGCAATTAAGATGGGCTGATTCTGGAATATCATTTGCGTGTAATACGATATTACATGCTGCAAAGGGTGTAGATACCCCAGAAGATGTAATTATGATTGAATCATATCTGAAACAAAATAGAAAAATATCAATATAAAACTAAATACCGTATTATGCAACAACCAATGAACATGAATGTAGATCTTAATAGCACTACGGAGATTAAATGCGAGAACTGTAGTAATGATACTTTTATTCCAATCTTTTACTTAAGAAAAGTTAGTAAACTTATTTCACCAGATGGTAATGATCGTATCCTACCTATTGATACCCTTGCATGTCTTAAATGTAATCACGTAAATAAAGACTTTATCCCTGTACCAAAACAACCAAAACTAGAAAAATAAACAAATATGGAAAACGTTAAAGAAAACGAAGTAGTTCAAGAACCTCTTAAAAGGAGTGAGCTTATTGCTCAACAAAAGGAACTTTTAGAACTTAATGAAAAGCTTCTAAAAGAAATGCAAGAAAGAGAATATACGATTGATCTTAACCACAAAAAGATTTTTGATCGTCTTATTAAATTCCTTGAAAAGGATGCCCCTTGGGGGCATACCACTGCAACCGGTTTGGTTATGCTTTATCATAATCTTCGCGAGCAGAAAGAAAAAGTTATTAAGGCAAAAGAATGGGATGGCAAAATTGATTTAAGAGCTGCCAATGTAACTATTCTTTGGTCAATGGTAACAAAAATGACAGGTAATGGATTCCATGAAGCCAAGGCATTTATTGAATTGATGGCAGTATGTGGAGAAAGTTTATCTAACGCTGTTCAGAAGGCTCATTTAGATAATCAACAGCTTCGCGAAAATCATGCTCGCTTATCTCAAATCGATGATAAGTTATCAGATCCTACCACAATTAACGATATGGAAGATACTGCAGTTGAATCCGCATCAATTGCAGAAGAAGTAGATCCTATCATTGAAGCCTAATCAATGAGCTTCCACAAAAGGTACATTGATAATAATCAGGTTATATCTCTATTTCAAGCCGGCGGTGCTGAAAGAGTTATAAAGTGGTACACTGGTAAGGTTGATGCTTTAATCCTAGAATCTGGTTTGGCATCTGACATTAATAAAATTCTTAGTGATAGTGAATGGGCTATTCTAGGCACTACCAAAATTTCCGAAGAAATCACAAATAGAATAAATCGGGAATTAGGAATTGAGGAAATAAAAAAATAAGGGACTTCGGTCCCTTTTTATTTCTCTATGTCATGACGGATAAATAAAAAAAGATAATATCAACGTGAAATTTATTAAGAACTTTGTTAATTTCTTAACCGAAAAGAAAGAAGAAGATTTTGAGGACAAAATAAAGGGCCACGGATATTTTAAGGGAATATCCCAATCAACTGCTCGTAAAAAGCTATCTCAAATGAAAGACCAGGCAGATAAGCCTGATGATGATCCATCTGCATATAAAGAATTACCTGGTGATACAAAGGGAAAGAAACTTCTAAAAACATCTAAGCATACTAAAACATATCAGGATCTTTATGGTGATGAAGAAAAAGAAAAGAATGAATCAATCATTAATTGGGAACTTCATCAAAAGCTTAAAGGTAATGATATTAAGATAGAGAAAGAATTTTATCAATTTCCTTATCTTTTAAATGAAGATGATGCAGGCGGAGATCGTTCACCTATTGATAATCCTGATATTGAAACCGCTCTTAAAAATAAGAGTGAAGAAACTGGAGTACCGATACCACTTCTTAGAATTGTAATGCGTCGTGGCATGGCTGCATGGAAAAGTGGTCATCGTCCGGGTGCAGGGCAAGAACAGTGGGGATATGCAAGAGTTAATTCATTCCTAACACAAGCTCCAGGTACATGGGGTAGACCTATTAAAGATCCACAAAAGAATGGTCCTAAAGGTGCTTATGGTGCAGATGCCGATGTTGCTCAAGAGGTAATTAAAGGTGGCCATGATAAAAACCTAAAAAAGAAATAAGATGAAGTTTGTAAAAAACTTTAATGATTATCATAAGGTCTCTGAAGGCCTTAAGTATCATATTGAAAATGGATTGGACTTAACCAACTCAGTTTATCGTTTAGGCTCAGATTCTTATGCTGATCTCTTTGAAGAGGTTAAGCAATATTGGGATAAAGGAAATATCATCCTAAACGGAAAAAGCGGTTGGATGGCAAAGAATCTTGAGGTTGGAAAACCTGCCGTCTATAATGATAGAAAAACCGGAAGAACTACTAAAGTAAAACTGGATTCACCAGAACGTGGCGGAAATAAAAAGTTTATTGTTTATCGTAATAGCGGTCGTACTGATGAAAATGGTAATGTCATTGCAAAAAAGATTGAGTGGGGAGATCCTAATCTTAGTGTAAAGAATGATGATCCAGGTAGGGCTGCATCTTTTTGGGCTCGTCACGGTTGCGATAAAGCTGAAAAAATGGATCCTAATAAGGCCGGTTTCTGGGCATGTTATGGCCCAAGCCTATTTGGAAAACAGTTAGGTTTAAGTAGTACTGAACCTTGGTAAATAAATAAAACAAATAAATTAAAGAATATTATGAGACACATTCCAAGTTACTCGGAATTTAAGAAAATTAATGAAGCATTTGCAACTTCAATGACTACAGTTCAGACTGAAAGTAAACTTAATCAAGCTGCAGATATTATTACAAATTTCCTAAATAAGAAAACAGGTAAGGCATTCAAAAAGTTTCCTTTTCTGGTTTATTCAAACGGCGCTCCAGGTATTATGCTTTATAGTGATAAAGATAATTCTGCTGTAAGAATTAGCGGTGGTTCTGGTCATTTCCCTGGTGTGGTTGGTCAATTGGACTATTTTTCTGATGGAGCTTCTTACAATGCAGATTTCTCTGTAAGTAGCCAAACATTTCCAATTGTAGCATTACTTAATGAATTTGTTAAATTAATCAATGAGCCTTCATATGCAGGCGAAGTTGAAAGTTTAACTGAATCAATGGTTAATGAAGCAACTAAATCTTTTTCACCTGCTGAACAGAAAACAATTTTAGCACGTTTGGACAAAGGAGAAAGCGGTGCTGCTATCGCAAGGGATATGGGAGTATCATACGGAATGATTCTGCAACTTAAGAGAAATGTAAGTGTTCCTGAAGATGTTAATCCTGCTGTAAAGGCAAATGAAATGACCTTAGAAGATAAGGTTAAACTACTTGATGAAACATTAGATGACCTTTATGAAATCACAAGAAGACTTGCCGCAGGTGCATTTACCTCTTTAATGGTTTCAGGTAGAGCAGGTACTGGTAAAACATTCTCTGTTACTAAAGCTCTAAAGGATGAAGGATTAGTTGAGGATGATGACTTTATCGTTGTATCTGGTGCGGTATCAGTTATTATGATGTATAAGAAAATGTATCAATACAGAAACCAAGTTCTTGTATTTGATGACTGTGATGCTGTATTCCGTGATGAGAACGGTCGTAACATTCTAAAGGCTGCTCTTGATACCAAAAAGGTTAGAAGAATTAGTTATCTTAAGAAGAGCGGATTAGTATTTGACCCTAAAGATTTTGAAAATAATCCAGAAGGCGAATTTAATGCAATTGAAAATGGATTAGTTCCAGCATATTTTGATTTTGGTGGTCGTGTAGTATTCATTTCAAACCTACCAAAAGATAAGGCTGACCCTGATGGGGCAATTCGTTCAAGATCAATCTTATTAGATGTTAACCCAGATGATATGACTTTGATGGAAAGAATTAAGATTCTTTTACCAGATCTTGAACCAAGAGATATGCCTTTAAAGGATAAAGAAGAAATATTTGAATTTATGAAGCGTGCAAAGGATGTATCAATGAGAACCTTTGTTAAAGCTGCAGGATTCAAACAAGCCGGTCTTAGAAACTGGGAAAGAATGGCACAAAGATATCTATAATTATGAAACACGTTAATAACTACGAAGGATTTAAACTTTACGAAAAGAAGTACGAAGGTGTAGAGGTTAGAACTAATCGCTATGAAAGAGTTCATGGGAAGAAGCCACGAGGAAATGGGTTATGGGCCTTCTATTTTGATGCTATTTCAGGAGATCCTATTTTTACACCAGGTGCAATGAATTATACTGATGCTGTTAAATGGGCATCTCTTAAAGCTAGGCAAGCTGGTAAAAGCATTATCTATGTTGGGGAATCATTAAATGAAGCTGCACGAGTAGGTAAATCTTCATGGAAATCTGTATTATCTGATCTTGAAGATGAAGGATGGGACGTAAGCGGTAATACAGCAACACAAGAAGTTGATTCGGAAAAAGATCCTGAAGGATACGTTACTGTTGAACTTACAAGTAAAGGTGGTGATTATGTAAAGTATACCCTTAAAAGTTCAAAAGGCAAAGTAATTGATACCGATGAGATTGACGCCGAAGGTTTAAGTGCAGGTGAACTTAATAATGAAATTTGGCATTATATTAAGGAATCAGTAAATGAAGCCTCTACCGTGAAGGATGAAGTTATCTCAAGACTATCTGATTTTTTTAGAGTATCCCCTAATGCCTTAAAGAAATTTAACTTTGATGGTAAAGATAACATTAAAGAATTAACTAAAGCATTAAACTCAACATCTGACCAAGGTACTGAAATGTACTATAAAGTTGCAATTGATTTAGCCAAAAAGGATTTAGGAGAATCTGTTAGTGAAGGACAAGAACTTATCTTTGATATTGTAGAACCTGAATTTAACGATCTTAAAGGCAAACTAGATAATCTTAATAAGAAGACGGTTGATCTAAAGTGGAGAAAGGCTCTGGACCAAATTCAACGAGAAGTTGAAAAACTTGAATTCTTTATTTCAAAATATGATCGCCAATTAGGTGCAATTGAAACTAATGAATCAGTTAATGAAGCATGGTTTGGTCCATTTCAATTTAATGATAAAATGTCAGATGAAGAACTAAAAACAATGTATAATGATGCTGTAAACGGATATGCATATTGGAAAAAGGGATTGCAGTATCCTAAATCAGATTATAAGAAAGCATACCAGGAAATTGAAAAGATCCTAAAGAAAAGAGGGATAAAGGTAGATGAATCTGCTATTAATGAAAAGGAATACTCCGATGAAGAAAGAAAGGCTCTTGCTGATAAAGGTCTTGCTCTCCCTGATGGTAGTTTTCCTATAAAGAACCTAGAAGATCTTAAAAATGCTATTCAAGCATATGGCCGTTCAAAGGATCAATCTGCTACTGCAAAATTTATTGTTAAGAGAGCCAAGGCTTTAAGCGCTGAGGATCTTATACCGGATACGGCTGACTTTCAGAAGGCTCTTAAAGAAACTCTTACTGAAGGAAATGCTTTTCTTGCTGCAAGAGCTAAAGCAATTGAAGAAGACCTTGAAGAGTTTGAATTTAATGGTAAGAAATACCCTGTTCTAAATAGACCTAAGATGGTTAAAGAAGAACTAGATCATAAGGATGCAATGGCAATCATTAATGCTGCAGGGCAATTCACATCAACCGCTGACGAGGCTGCTGACCAAATGTGGAAAGATAAAGAAGACCTGATTGATTATCTTTTATCAGATCATATCCCTAAAAAGTATCATTCACAATTCTTAAAATCAATTAAATAAAATGAAGTACTTTAATACATATAAAGAATTCTTAAATGAAAAGTATGATGGGAATCTTTCTGATTTTAAGTATGATTTAGAACTTGCTATTGATAATCTAGGATTTAACCCTAAAGTTATTAAAGCCGTTTCTAAAAAAGGAAATGGGTTTGAGGTTAGGTTATCAAGTTATATGAGCCAAAAAGGTACGTGGGAAAAGCTTGCATCTGAACTTGGTGCAACTCTAACCGACTTTAAACCAGGTAGTATTAATGTTGGTATTTTTGAAAAGTATGTACAGGCAGGTAAACCTAAAAGAAGTGTTGAAGAATCCTTAAGCGAATCTATTAACATTAAAGATATCAAGGTAGGTACGATTCTAAACTTTAAAGATGGTGAAGTGTGGAAGGTTACAAAAATTGCAGGTCCTTCATCAAATCCTAGAGGGTTTTTTGCCAAACCACACGATGAAAAGACAAAGAAGGCTAATACCTCTGTTGAGATTGAGCTAAAGCCTGACTTTTTACAAAAAGAATTAGAATCTTTAAATGAATCTACTTCATTAAAAGATGCAATTGTTATTCTTAAGAAGGAAAACATTATGGCATATCCTAATCCCGAAGATTTGGCAAAAGCAATTCATAAGCATTATAAAGAAATTACTGGTAATAAATACGAAGATGCCGTTGAAATGTCAATGAATGATAAAGTGGCTGATATCGTATCATACTTTAAAATTGACGGTTCTGATTTTATGTCAGCTTGGGATAAAACAATAAAAGATTAATTATGATAACTACATTTAACAATTTCGTAAACGAAAATTTTGGAGAAGCACAAGATCTTTATGGATCATTTTTTGTGGCTATGTTAGGACTTAGAGACCAGGCTCATGTATTTCATTGGCAAACAGAATCATTTGCACAACATAGTGCATTTGGTGGATTTTATGATACTTACTTAGACTTAGTTGATAAGTTGGCAGAATCTTTAATTGGAGTTCATGGCAGACCTTCTTTTATGGAAGCTGAAATTGAATTATCTGGTTATAGCGACCAAAACATTATGATCTTTATAGAAAAGGCATATGAACTATTCTTAGGCCAAGGTACTGAATTGGCTGGAGGTAACTCCGAGATCAAGAATATCATTGATGAGATCATTGCTGAACTTGATAAACTAAAGTATCTTCTTACACTAAAATAATGAAACACGTAAAACTGTTTGAGGCATGGTTAAATGAAGGGAAACCTGCTGGAGCTCCTGAATGGAAAGATTCCGATGCTCCTGATGCAGAAGGCAGGTTTCGTGATCTTAATCCAAAAGAACTTGCTGCATGGTTAATTAAAACCAGAAAAGGAGATCTTAAAAGAATAAGCGGATCATTAACTCAACAGGTTGTATTTAATCGTAACGATGATCCTGCATATGCAGATAAAATGGAAAGAACCAGAAAAGAAGTTTATAAACAATTAGGCAGAGAAGATCTCTTAAAGAAATAGTTATGGGTTGTAAATGTAAAGATTGTAAATGCAATGAAATGACAAATGAACAGATCATTTCGCAAATGGATGATCAGACCAAACCTTACGTAGAAACCATCATAGATAGAAATATAAGAATAAGACATTTTGATCCTCGTTATGGGGATCATTTGTTTAAATGGCACTGGGATGAAGAAGATCGTTGGATTGAAGCAACCGCTGAAACTGATTGGAAATTTCAATTTGATGATGAACTGCCAGAATCATTAGAGCCTAATAAAATCATTATGATACCTAAAGGAGTTTATCATAGACTTATTAAAGGTACTCATATTTTATCTCTTAAAATATCAACAATTCCTTACTAATCTGTTCTTAAACCATTTTCAATATATGAGTATAATTAATATACTTTGAAATATGGGAGAAATATATCCAGACGATAATAGAGAACATGAATCTCAAAAGCAATTTAAGCCAAAAAGGTCAACTCTACAGATCTTAGAAACATACGGAACAAACATCAGTAAGTTGGCAACAGAAGGTAAACTTGACCCTGTTGTTGGTAGAGAAGATGAGATTCTTAGAACAATACAAATTCTTGGTAGACGCAGAAAAAATAACCCAGTTCTTGTTGGAGAACCTGGTGTTGGTAAAACCGCTATCGTTGAAGGATTAGCAATGAGAATGATTGAAGGTAATGTACCTGCTTCATTACAAGGAAAAATCATTTATACTCTTGAGCTAGGTACGATTGTAGCCGGTACTAAATATCGTGGCCAATTTGAGGAGAGAATGAAAGCCATCGTTGATGAGTTAATTGCTAATCCTCATGTAATTATTTTCATTGATGAATTACATACCCTTGTAGGCGCAGGCGGAACATCAGGTTCTTTGGATGCCTCAAACATTATTAAGCCTGCCTTGGCACGTGGAGATATCCGCTGTATTGGAGCAACTACTTTTGATGAGTTTAGAGAAAATATTGAACAAGACGGCGCCTTAGACCGAAGATTCCAAAAAGTAGTGGTGGATCCTGCTACAACCGAAGAAACTCAAATCATTTTAACAAACATTAAACATAAGTATGAATCGTTTCACAATGTTTCATACTCTGAAGAAATCATTTCTCTTATTGTTAAATTGGCGGATCAATACATAATGGAAAGGTTCTTACCAGATAAAGCCGTAGATATATTGGATGAGGTAGGTTCTTTTAAACATTTAAGTAATATGAAGGTTCCAAAGAAGATAAAAACTTTAGAGGAAAAGCTTCATAATAAAGAAGCAGATAAAAATGCGGCTGTGGCCAGACAAGATTATGAAGCGGCTGCAAAAGAACGAGATATTTGTATACAATTAAAAGATCAAATTCAAAGAGAATATTCTATTTGGAAAAGAGACATATCTCAAAATAAACTTGAAATTACAACAGATGATGTTCTTACTGTGGTATCAAAAGGAACTGGCATTCCTTTAGAAAAAATTAGTGATAAGGAAAATAAAAATCTAATAGGTCTTAACGATCATTTATCATCTCGTGTAATTGGCCAAAAAGAAGCCATTGATAAAATTTCAATAACAATCCAAAGAAACCGGGTAGGTATTAGAAAGAGAGATCGTACAGTTGGAAACTTTATTTTCTTAGGTCCTACTGGTGTTGGTAAAACTCAATTGGCTAAAGAGATCGCAAGTTATATGTATAGCTCTGAAGATAGTCTCATTAGAATAGACATGTCAGAGTATATGGAACCTCATTCTGTCTCTAAGTTAATTGGATCCCCTCCTGGATATGTTGGACACGAATCTGGTGGGTTTCTAACGGAGCAGGTAAAGAGAAAACCACATTCTGTTGTATTATTTGATGAAGTAGAAAAAGCTCATCCAGAAGTGTTTAATGTGCTCTTACAAATGTTAGATGACGGGAGACTTACCGATTCTCTTGGCAGGACTATTGATTTTAGAAACTGTTTGGTTATCTTAACATCCAATACAGGAAGTAGAAAACTCGAAGAGTTTGGAGAAGGTATTGGTTTTAGACCATCTTCCACAATTGCTGAAAAGGCACATGCTGAAAAGGAAGTTCTAAAGAAAGCTCTGAATCATAAATTTTCTCCAGAGTTCTTAAATCGTATTGATGAAATCATTATCTTTAATAAGTTATCTAAAGAGGATGTATTTTACATTTTAGATAATGAATGTAATGAACTTAAAGATAACCTATTCGAGGTTGGCGAATACGATTTTAAGATTAGTAAGGCTGCAAAAGAAATAATCATAAATGAAGGTTATGATCCTAAGTTTGGTGCTCGCCCACTAAAAAGAACTCTTGAAAGATTAATTGAAAATCCTATAGCTGAAATGATACTTAAAGGCCAATTACAACCAGGCGATAAGATTAAAGTTGGGGTAGCCAAGGAATCAATAAAAATTGAAAAAGGTTAAACCTTTTAGGTATCTTACATATAAAAATAAACCAGAATCTTATTTGTCAAAAATGAATAACACTTATCTAACCTATGATGATATTCAGTTAGTCCCACGTTTTTCTAATGTTAAATCACGTCAAGATATTTCTTTAAGAACAAAACTATCCAGGAGATATGATCTTTTATTGCCTATAGTGGCATCTCCTATGGATACTGTTTGTGACTCTATAATGGCCATCAAAATGTTTCGTTTAGGTGGTGTTGGATGTATTCATAGATTTAATACGCCGGAAGAACAGGCACAATTGGTAAGAGAAACATGCTATGGAATGTTTGGAGAAAATGGAGAAGGGCATTTATGGTTTGATTGGAGCAATGAAGATAACATTCCTATTATGGCTGCAATTGGTGTCAGTGAAGATGATAAGGTAAGAGCAACATTACTGGATGAAGCAGGTGTAAATGTTATTCTTATTGATGTTGCTCATGGTGATCATCAGAATGTAATTGATATGATTCATTGGTGTAAACAAAACCTAAGTGAAAGAATTGATATTATTGCAGGAAATATTGCAACGGCTGAAGCTGCTCAAAGATTACAAGATGCAGGTGCAGATGGTTTAAGAGTAGGAATTGGCGGTGGATCTTTGTGTACCACAAGAATTAAAACTGGCTTTGGTGTCCCTAATGTAACATGTATTGAAAATATTTCAAAGGTTGCTGAGGTGCCTATTATGGCAGACGGTGGAATCCGAACTAGTGGTGATATGGCAAAGGCACTTGCTGTTGGCGCATCTAACGTAATGATAGGTTCACTTATCGCAGGTACTGATGAAGCACCTGGTCAAATAATTGAAAAACCAAACGGTCTCTATAAAAGATATCGAGGGTCGGCATCATTGGAAACAAAAACTGTTCATGGGCAAGCACAAAGAAATGTTGAAGGAGAATCAACAGTAATCCCTTATAAAGGTGGAGTAAAGTTTATCATAAACGGATTAACTGATGGCATCCGTTCTGCTCTATCTTATGCAGGCGCAGATTCACTTAGTCATTATCACCCTGATTATGTTATTGTAACTAACTCAGGCATTAACGAAGCAAAACCACATCTATTATGAATTTAATTCAAAACATTACTTCAACAAAAGAAAAGACATTAAGTATCTATCTTGATGATTCTTTTATTATAGTACATCATTTAGGAGAATATGAAGGACTTAAGTGGTATACATGGTCTTCATGGAGTCCAACCGAAGGGCCTTTTCCTGATTATGATAGTCATTTAGTATTAGAAGAAAATATTATGGAGAGAATCTCAATGTTATCTGATAACAAACAATTGGATCCTCAAGAAATTCATGCAATTAATCTATTTTTTGGTAAAGTAGTATTATGAGTAATCCTAAAGATTTTCTAGACGAATTTCATTATCATGAGGCATTAGATAGAGTTCATCTAATTGCAACAATTATTGATGATCATCTTATACAACATCCAGTATGTAAAATAGATAAAGAAGTTGCAAAACCTATTGAAGAAGCTTTAGTACTTCTTGCCGAGGCATATCAGATAATAGGAGGCAAACATTTTAATAAAGAAAAGTAAATATGACAAATTCAAGATCAAATGTGGTTAAGATGACTGAACACGAGTTTATGTCCCAGTTATCACAAACCCCTTTTGCAAAACCTAAAATTGCTTTAGGATTTTCGGTAGGACACGATAAAGGGGCAGTTCTTATCATCAATGGTAAAATTGCAGTTGGAATATCAGAAGAAAGACTATCAAGAATCAAACATGATAGACCGTGGAACCATAATCTTCCTCTTGCATCAATTAATTATTGTTTAGATTATGCAGGTATAGGTTATGATGATGTTGATATGTATGCATATAATACAGCTGAGGTTGGTTCTCAACCTATTGAAGACATTAAAAATGAATTTCATATATTTTTAAGACAACCTTTAGATAAATTGAAATTCTTAAATCATCATGAGGCACATGCATATTCAACATTCTTTAGTTCAGGTTTAACTGAAGCCGCAGTAGTTGTTGCCGATGCAAACGGTAATGGAATCATTCCAGGAACACCTGCATATGAAAAACTTGCAAAGAATCATCCTAAGTATTTAGAAGAATTACCTAAAGGTCGATTCTGGGCAGAAGGTACTTCAATATATCATTTTACTCTTGATGGGTTTACAGAATTAGAAAAGGATTTTGTTTTACAACCTCATCCATCGGTTAATGATTATAAGGTTAATGAAAGATATAACATTGGGCACGTTTATGCTTTTGCTACAATGAAACTTGTGTATAAGTATAATGAAAAAGATCCTAATAAAAATTGGCCAGCATCAAGTGCAGGAAAGCTTATGGGATTGGCATCTTTTGGAAATAAAGGATGGGTAGAAACTCAACCTTACTTATGTGAATATGATGATGTAAATCATACCTTTACAAATAAGGCTGGTTACATTCACTCTGTTTATCCTGGGGTAAATATAGATTCAAATTTTGCTGAACGAGCAAATGTAGCTGCAGTGTTTCAACGTGAACAAGAGAGAATGTCGCTATCGCTTGCCAAGAGAGCCAAAAAATTATCAGGATCAAAAAACATCTGTTTATCAGGTGGATCTTTCCTAAACTGTAATTCTAATGAAATCATAATTAATAGCGGTGAATTTGATAATTGTTATTTTGTACCACCTGCCGATGATAGTGGTATTCCATTAGGCTGTGCATGGTTTGCATATCAACAAATATCAAAAATTACTGAGAATGTATTTCTTTCACCCTATTTAGGAAAGAGTTACACTTCACTTGAAACGGAAAAGGATTTTCAGAAGTTTCTTAGAGAATACCCTGATGCAATAAATTACATTACAATCTTTGATCATGATGATCAAGAAGTCTTGGTTACCCATATTACCGATTTACTTAATAGTAATAAAGTTGTAGGAATGCATAGAGAAGGATCTGAAATTGGTCCTAGGGCTTTAGGTAATCGTTCAATCTTAGCATCTCCTATTATGCCGTGGATGCAGAATTATGTAAATATGCATGTTAAGAATAGAGAATGGTTTAGACCGTTTGCACCTTCGGTGTTATCAGAAAGAGTATCTGATATCTTTGATATTAGTGCATTCTCACCTTATATGTTGGTTACATGTAATGTTAAAGAAAAATGGCGTTCAAAGATTCCTGCTGTAGTTCATATTGATAACACATCAAGAATACAGGCAGTAAGAAAAGATATTAATCCATTCTATCATAGGCTTATAACAAAATTTGAAGAGTGGACTGGAGTTCCAGTAATTCTTAATACATCATTTAACGGAGCTCACGAACCTATGGTTGAAACACCATACGATGCAATGAAAACATTTTGGACCTGTAACCTGGATGCAGTATGTATAGGAAGTAAATTAATTGTTAGAAATTCTTATTTTAATCAATGAGAAAGTTTATAGAATTTACTCTTATTTGGATAAGTCAAAATATGGCTATTCCTTTTTGGATGGTAGGACATATACATTTAATGACTTCCGTATATGAAGATATCCATGAAGTAATAATGAGTTTAGGAATGAATATTATTGTAGGAGTAGGGTTCTATTTAGATTGGAGAAAAACAAAAAAATGAATAACTTAGATAAGCAATATCAAGATCTACTTAAAACCATTTTAGAACATGGTGTAGAGAAAGGGGATCGTACTGGAGTTGGAACAAAGAGTATCTTTGGTTACACTATTAGACATAATATGCAAGATGGGTTTCCTCTTCTTACAACTAAAAAGATGGCATGGAAACAAATCGTAACCGAATTGGTTTGGTTCTTGCGTGGAGACACAAACATTAAATTCCTTATTGACAATAACTGTCATATCTGGAATGGAGATGCTTATAAGAATTATGTTAAAATAACATCTAAAGAAATCGAAGAAAATCCTGAATTATTATCTAAAGAAGGTTATGGATTAACAGAAATTGGATTTGCATCATATATATTAAACAAACCAGAGTTTGCTAAGAAGTGGGGGGAGTTAGGCCCTATCTATGGTTCACAGTGGAGAGATTGGGGAAGCGAGGTAGAGTTTGGCCAAGGTGAAAGCGTGTTATATGGTGGAATTGACCAAATTCAAAACCTAATTAATGATCTTAAAACAAACCCAGACTCAAGAAGATTAATGGTTAATGCTTGGAATGTTAAAGAATTAGACCAAATGGTTCTTCCACCATGTCATTATGGATTCCAGGTTTATACTAGAAAAACTACCAGAGAAGAAAAAATAGTTAATCCTGGAAAATATAGAGCAATCTCATTAATGTGGAATCAACGTTCAGTGGATACATTCTTAGGTTTACCGTTTAACATTGCTTCTTATGGTCTTTTATTAGAGATTATTGCCAAAGCAGTCAATATGGTTCCAGATCAATTAATTGGTAACTTAGGTGATACTCACATTTACTTAAATCATATAGATGCAGTTAAAGAACAGATAGGTAGAGAAATGACCTGGGAAGAACAGGTTCAATGGGTCATGAAAAATACTGATGTTGAATTAGAAAATCTCTACATAGTAGAAGAAATTGCTAAAGACTCTACCCCAAAGCATACAAGACAACCTTATCCTCTACCAAAGTTAAATATTAATACTGAATGGTGGCCAACTGAAAGTGGCGAATGTGGTGAAGGTCCTATTGATGCATTAGGTGTTTTTAGAAGCTTTTCAGATATTAATTTCTGTAAGTGCCTAATAGAGGAAGATATTCAATTAGGTAAGTATAAATGCCATCCTACAATTAAAGCACCGTTAAATAATTAATATGAGACCAGAACTTTTAGGAATACATACAGCATATACCCCAACAAATAGAAGAGGTACCGCAAAGATCCATCACATGATGAGATTTGAATCATTAACCATGATACTTTCTTGTTTATTTTGGAAAAAGCTACAAGGACCTATAAAGTTATATTGTGATAAAGATTTTTATCAGTACATAAAAGTATTAGGTATTGATAGTTTATGGGATGAAATTGATACGACTACAATATCAAAAGGTTTTGCAAATAATGTTAATCATGATACATTTTGGGCATATGCAAAAATGTATGTTAACTCATTACAGAAGACACCGTTTGTAAGTGTTGATTTAGATCTTTATCAGGATCAATATTATGATTATAGTACTCATGATATTATATGTTCTCATATAGAACTTTCCGATGCTGACCAGAATATGATAGGAAATAAAACTCGTTCTGTTTACTATCCAAATTATTTTGAATGGGATATGTTTAAGGAAAGATTTTCAAAATTTCCAGATCTTAAGTTTACAAACTACTCTTTAAATGTTGCTATGTTAGCAGTTAATAAACCTGAGTTCTCTAAAGAGGTTTTTGAGGTAGCAAAATCTTTTGCCAAAAATAACAATTTTGATCCTCAAGATATTACTACACATGGCTATGAAAGACTGATGTACACAATTCATTCGTCTTCCTTAATAACATTTATTGAACAAAGAATAGCTGCAGCTGTTGCAAATACAAAAGGTTATAGTGTAAAGACCTTAATGAATTTAGAATATGATGCAGGTAAACAAGGGTGGGTAGGCGATGTTAATAAAATGAATAATCCAGGCATTACACATCTATGGGGTTGGAAAGCAACAATGAGAATGCCACAAAATAATCAGGCAAGAATTGATCTAACTCGTGAATTAGATAGGCAGTTTATTGAGAACTTTCCCGCTGAATATGAAAAGCATATGCCTAGTATCTGGAGATACTGTAACGAATAAACAATTAAGAAAAACTACATATAAAAATAAAATAAACTATGCATTCGTGTTCAATTGAAAATGTTAAGTTTTACTTAGATGAAAATGAATATATTTCATACGAGTCTTACTTATTACGTGGATGGGTATTTGGTGAAGAGATCAAAATAGAAGACTTACGATTAGTTTCTTCTGATAGAAAAACTGTTTATGATGCTAACATCAAGTATCCTATTTTAAGATCTGATGTTGGTACCTTTTATCCAGACTTTACTCCAAATTCAAGTAATTCTGGCTTTCAAATAACCTTTAAGTCAGGAGTTGGTGACCAAGTTATTCTTGAAGCAAAGATAAAAAATAAATGGGTTTTATGTGAAACGATTAATATCATGCCTAATCGTATTATTACACCTGAAACTTTAACTCGTGTAAACCCAGAATCATATCCTGCTGTGGTTGCTGTTGATAACTTTTATGAAAATCCTGATATCATCAGGGAATTGGCATTAGGCTTAGAATTTAATCCTAGTGGATATCATAAAGGTAAAAGAACAGAATTAAAGTACATCATTGATGGCACACGTGAAAAGATAGAACAGATCTTAGGAAAGAAGATTCGTAATTGGAGTAGTCAGCCGCATAATGGAGTATTTCAATATTGTACACCAGCCGATCCTATTGTGTATCATGCAGATTCGCAAAGATATGCAGCCGTCGTATTTTTAACACCTGATGCACCACCTGAGGCAGGAACTTCTTTTTATAGACATAGAAAGGAAAGATGGTTAGATAAAGATCCTGCAAGATATACCATGTGGAAGAATGAAGAGCATATGAGGATCGTTAGAGAAGCCCTTATGGGTAAAGAACACGATGACTTCCTAGATCCTTCTAGATGGGAAGAAGTAGATAGAATAGGAAATAAGTATAATCGTTTTGCTATGTGGGATGCTACATTAATTCACTCTGCAACATCATATTTTGGAAAGTCTAAAGAAAACGGTAGATTATTTCATATGTTTTTCTTTGACGCATATTAATAAACATGGACATTTTTAATCATCCTCAATTACATATTGACAGTTGTGGTAATCACTATGTTTCAAACACTAGGCTTGATGGTCTTATACCTAATGCAATAGAGATTGGTGAAAACCTGATATCAGCTACAGGTTCCTGGATACTATCACATGACTCTTCATTAACTAATCATATAGGTAAGGTTGCAGTTAAAAAAACGGTAATTGGAAATAATGTTTTCATTGGTTTAAATGCAATCATTATGCCCGGTGTAATTGTAGGGGATGGCTCTATCATTGGAGCAGGTTCAGTTGTAACAAAAAATGTTGAACCATATACTGTCGTTGCAGGAAATCCTGCAAAATTTATTTGCATGGTAAAAGATTACATAGAAAAAGTATCTTCTAGGTCAATTATTGTAGATGCTGTAGATTTTCCAATCACCGAAGATTCTGTGAATATCTTTAGACAAAAATGGTTAGACTTATCAAACAAATAAAACTAATATAAATATTTTAACATAACACTATGAAATTTAGTATAATAACGCCTACCCACCGCCCAACATATATCGGTGAATTATATCAATCCATAAAAGAACAGACATATAAAGATTGGGAATGGATTCTACATCTTAACGGTAATGTTACTAAAAATGATTTACCTAGTGAAATCTTATCTGATAAAAAAGTAAAGATCTTTATTGATAGTAAATGTGAGTTAAGTCCTAATGTAGGTTATCAGAAGAATAAAGCATTCCATTTAGGAAAGGGTGATGTTTTAGTAGAAGTTGATCATGATGATATTCTTTTACCTAATTGTTTAGAAGAATTGGCAATAGCATATAAAGAAAACCCCGATGTTGGTTTTGTTTATAGTGATGATGCAATTTTAGGCGATAATGTTTTACCCTTTAATGCTGCAATGGGTTGGACTTATAATGAGTTTGATTGGAAAGGTAAAAAACTGATTGCACATGAAGGCTTCCCTGCAGATGGTGGTGCCGTATCAATGATTTATTATGCACCTGACCATGTCCGAAGTTGGAGAGCAGATGTATATCGCCAGGTAGGTGGCCATGATGTAAATCTTTCTATTCTTGATGATCAGGATCTAATGATAAGAACCTATCTTGTAACAAAGTTTTATCATATCAAAAAGGTACTTTACATTTACAGAGTACATGGAGATAATACATGGCTTGAAAGAAATAAAGCAATCCAAGATGGAACTTGGCAAATGTTCAATCAATGGCAACAGAGATTAGCTGAGAGGGATGCCGATTTACGTGGACTTAGAAAAATTGATATTGGTGGTGGACTCTATCCTAGAGAAGGATACGAATCTGTTGATATTGCAAATGGAGACATTACAGCTGACTTAAATAAAAAATGGCCTTTTAAAGATGGGGAGATTGGTGTTATTAATGCATCACATGTTATTGAACACTTAGTTGATAAACACCATACAATGTCCGAATTACATCGTGTTCTTGCTGATGGTGCATGGGCATTTATTGAAGTTCCATCAACTGATGGTAGAGGAGCATGGCAAGATCCAACTCACGTAAGTTTTTGGAATCAAAATAGTTTTTGGTATTATACTAGACAACAGCAAATGGACTACATTTATAATAAAGATGTTAAGTTTCAGGCAAGAGACTTGCAAACTGCATATCCTAATCAGTTCTTTGCTGATAATAACATTTATGTAACCCGTGCCTGGTTAAGAGCAGTTAAGAGTTCTGATAGAAAAAGATACCCAGGCGAATTAGGCTGTAATCTATGAAAAGACGTGGCTTCTTAGGAATATCTGCAATCGGTTGGTTTTGGCTAATTGGGACTTGCCTCAGTATATCATTCTGGGTTTGGTTAATAAGATTGTTTCTCTAAAACTTTCAGAAATGCCATTCCTTGTTTATATTTTATTAAACATAGAATAAATGGCTACTAATTTAGGATATTGCTGTATCAACCTAAATCTTCGTCCAAAGAGGATTTCAGTAAACAACAGCTGCATACGTCGTACGTATGACGAGAAAGGTTTAGAACATGTAAGTCAATTGGCTTTACTTAATGCTCGTAACCTTGTAGAGATTATCAAATGGAATGAGCAGAATGGCTTCAAGGTTTACCGGATGTCATCTGATATGTTTCCTTGGATGTCCGAATACGAAATCAAAGATCTACCAGATTATCGTAAAATTTCAATTATGCTTCGCGGAGCAGGCAATCTTGCCCTTAAGTACGGACAGAGGTTATCATTTCATCCAGGACCATTCAATGTTCTAGGATCTCCTAATCCTACTCTGGTCCGCAAAACAATCAAAGAACTTAATCAACATGCTGAGATCATGGATCTAATGGGTCTCCCCCAATCTCACTTGTATCCTATCAACATCCACTGTAACGGTGTATATAACAGTAAGATAGATACACTGTCTAGATGGGCGAGTAACTATCAGCTACTCTCGGATTCTGCAAGGTCTCGCCTAGTGGTCGAAAATGATGACAAGGGGAGTATGTATTCTGTCCAGGATTTATATGACGGAATCTTTTCAAAAGTAAAAGTTCCTATTACCTTTGACTACCATCACCACCGCTTCAATGATGGTGGTCTTTCCGAACAAGAAGCATTTGAGTTGGCAATGTCTACTTGGCATTATCACGGCCAAAAACCATTATTTCATTATTCATCATGTCGTCGTACCTTTGAAAACAATGAAGCCAAGGCACAAGCACATGCTGACTTTATATACGAAAGAATAGATGACTATGGCCATGATGTTGATATTGAGGTTGAAGCAAAAGCCAAAGAAGTTGCTGTACTTAAGTACATTGAAACACAGGAAACCCTTTTAACTGAATACTTACCTTTTTAATTTATGTTTATGAAAAAACTTTTAAGTAATCGTCAATTTCATCCAGTCAAAAGACTGTTACAGAAAATTGCAATTAAAGCCATTAAGATAACAGATCCTAACCGGTTGGATAAAACTCATGGAGATTACGAACATGAAGCAATTTCAATCTGTAAAAAGTTGATAGCAAAACCAGAGACTCTTTTGCTAATATCACCTATTTCAGGTAAGAGATACATTAGAAGTGAAGATAAACAGCTTTCAATCATTATTCAAAATTATGAGGTTACCATTGTTAATCATTCATACAGCTATGATATTAAAATTGAACCTAAGGCATATTCAAAGATATCAAATATTTTTGATCATGAAGTTGAAAAGCGTAGGATGGAAATGGAAAATGAAATTCGTTCAAATGTGAAACATTCATTAAGTAACATATATAAAAATATAACCAAGTATGAAAATGCTTAATACTTACTAAAAATGAATACATTTAGGACTTTATTTTACGTAGGAGCTTCTATTGCAGGAGTTATGGTTTTCTTATTAATAGTTCCTATTGTTTGGACTATGAGAGATAATACTCCTATAATTAAGAAGAGTAAGGAAAGTCACATTGTTTATGATACGGTTAAGGTTAATAAGACTGTGTATGATACTGTTGTGATAAAGATCTATGAAAAAATTCCTAACACCGACAGCGGTACACAAAGAAACACTGATACATTATGAAAGCAATTTGGAAAGAAATAAGATGGTTTTACAGACAATGTAAAAGATCTTTTGGATATGCTAAAAAAGCATGGGGTGGATACGATTGGGATTATCGTTATTCTATTGATATGTTCTCTTATAGCCTAGAGCGTCTTGCTAAAAGTCTTGATTCTCCTGATGCATTTTCAGAAAGAGGTACCGCTGATGCACAAAGAATTCGTACCATCATTAAGCTCATGAATAAAGTGTATGATGAAGAGTATGCACTTGAGTACCAAGATAAAATGAAAGAGCTTTATGGTGAAGATATTTTAGATATTGAATTTGTCCCTTATGAAGACAATCCTAAAGAATATTACTCAATAAAGCATAAGTATTCAGGCTGGGATAACGAAAAAGAGATTGAAGAAATGCAAAGTAAACTATTCCTAGAATCTCATGAAAAACAGGAAAAAGCTCATCGCATTCTATGGGCAATGATTGAACATAGAATCCGCTATTGGTGGGACTAAAATAAATATCATATATGATCAAATTTAATAAAGTAATTTCTGACAATCCAGCACATTGGTATTGGTTTGATGAAGGATTTTCTAATGATGAGATTGCCAGAATAGAAAGAATGTCAACTGCATTTAATTTAGGCAAGGCTCAGATTAGTGATAATGAACTAATTAATGAAGACATTAGAAAGAGTGAAACCGGGTGGATCCCATTTACTGATGAGTATCGCTGGATATATGAAAAATTAGCCGGAATGATACAAGAAGCCAATGATGTTCTTTGGCACTTTGATTTAGGAGAAATGGAGGAAATGATCCAGTATACCATCTATTATGAAGATGGTGGTCATTATGATTATCACCTCGATGTTGGCCCAGGTTATCCTCTTAATCAGAGAAAAATTAGCATTACGGTTCAATTAACAGGACCTGACGATTATGAAGGCGGAGACTTTGAAATCTTAAGAGGAGGCAGCCCAGAATCTCTACCAAAGAAAAAAGGCTGTGTTTTGGTATTTCCTTCATACATTTTGCATAGAGTAAAGCCAGTTACTAAAGGAACAAGAAAATCTCTTGTTTTGTGGGTAGGTGGTGGGAGTTATAAGTGATTTGTGTACCCGGTGTGGGTGAATTGCAAATTGTTAATAACTTTTTTCAGTTTTTTTCACTCTAGAGAGAAAAAAGTTAGAGAAAAATTTTTTTATCCCAAATATTTGTATTATATTTATATAAAATAAAACGGATATGGAAATCAAATTCAAACTCAACCTGAAACCTTTAATTCTGACCATCGTATCATTTACTGTGGCTGCAATGACCGCAAACGGTACAATTCAAAACTACATCCATTTTGCTGATGCGATCAATGAAATTGGATTCTTTGTAATCTCTATCGTTGCCGGTACAATAGGTCTGTTTTCATCCTTTGAAAAATCTCAATCTAAGTAATGAAAAATCTTAAGTACATATCAAAAGATTCACTTGACGCATTTCTCATAGGAATGAGCAAATACGAAACATCTGAACTCTTAAATGATCTTAATGTCCTTGAACTTTTGGACGGTAAAACACCTAAAGATCATAAAGCAGATATTCCTCCTTATGAAGCTGCTGAGGCATTTCTCTATCTGTTCCAAGAAAGAGAAGATTATGAATTATGTCAAATGCTACTTGAAAAATGGCCGCAACTAAGAAAGTAATGGAAGTGTATCATTCAACTCAGGCATCTGCCTTAATGGAAGCCGAAAGATATGCAAAGCAAAAAGGCTACACGGTTATGTATGAAGACCGTCTTTGGACCGAACATGTTGCATATGGGCACACGGTGAAATACTCGTTCCCACTTAGGTTAGATCGCACTGGTAATGAAGCCAAGTTTTGGTTACATATCCAACTATATCGTATGGGAAGCGGCGGTTACGAACTAAATTGTTACTTATCATGAATATATCACAACTAAAATCAGAAGTAAGCAAATTCATTAATGAGAACCCTGATCTTAAAGATGAAATCCTAGATTTTTATTATTTAGCATGTTCGGAGATTGAAGAAGGTGGTTCAGAAATGCATGAATGCGAATTGGCGTATAATGACATTGTAGAATTAATCAAAGAAAGCAAATGATTGATAACCTAGAACTTATTAAGCCTCTCCTTAACTTTGAAAAGAAGGGAGACTTTTATATGCTTTATGTTTTTAAGCGTAAGAAGGATCAACCTGAAGGAGAAAGAGATAATCATCAATCAGTAAGAACCATTAAGACTTATTGCATTGAGAGTGTTGAACACTTAGAACGAAGATATGATGAGATTAAACAACTATGTGAAATGTTTAATGCACGGGCATACATCCATGTCCAAAAACAAAATCACTTTGACGTTTCTCTAAATATGATGGTTGCGTTGGCTCAACGTATCCAAGATGGTAACACCAATCAAAAGGGTTTATTTGACTCTGTTGTTGGGCAGATTAAAACCCAAGAGAAACGATGGATTGTAGATATTGACACCAAGGATGAGATCGTGGTTCATCGAGTTGCTCATATTGTTAATCAAATGAAACCCGAAGGTGATAAGATTATTACATGCATCCCAACCAAAAATGGCTATCATTTAATTACTCATAGATTTGATGTATTAACTTTTAATAAGATGATGTCACTTCAGGGAGATGTTCCTGACATTCAAAAGAAAAATCCTACATTGTTATATTTACCTAATACTCTTTCAAATGATATATGATTTTGTTGATACTGCTTTTGCTAACGAGCTAGGCATAGATGTGAGTGAGTACATAGTGAGAGTAGAATCTCTTCTTGAAAAACATCCGCATAGAGGAGAAGTCCTGATAGGAGGTATCTGGTCAGAAGATGATCATACCAGAGAAAGAGCAAAGAAGATGTTCATGGAAGCTACCGCAGAATTCATCTCTTAGATTGTTAATAACTTTTTTCATTCAATAGAGAAAAAAGTCCTAGAAAAATTTTCAAATCCCAATTATGTGCTCTATATGACAGATAAGACATCTTATGGAATATCACAATGCCAATCAATAGAAGAAACGTTTCGTCAAAAATTGATATAAAAAAATAAGTCTTTTAGAAATAAATATTCTAAATAAGACTGTGGCATGCTATTAAAACAAGGTTCGACCGGTGCAGACGTAATAAAATTACAACAAGCACTAGGTCTTAAAGCAGATGGAAGCTTTGGTCCAGGCACAGATAAAGCCGTTAAAGATTTTCAATCAAAGAACGGTTTAACTCCAGATGGAGTTGTTGGCGATGGTACTTGGTCTAAGCTATTTCCTTCTACAAGTGCACCAGTTCAGAATATTGGTTCTCTTAATCTATCAAAACTTTCTGGTGTCATTCCAGCATCTGTACTCGCTCAGATCCCTGATACTGCTGCTAAATTCGGAATCACTACTAATCTCCGTTTAGCTCATTTCCTAGCACAATGTGGCCATGAATCTGGTGGATTTAAAGCCGTTTCGGAAAATCTAAATTATTCTGTTCAAGGATTAGGATCAATTTTCAAAAAGTATTTTCCTACTGTAGAGTTAGCTAACGCTTATGCTCGAAATCCAGAGAAAATTGCTTCTCGTGTTTATGCAAGTCGTATGGGTAATGGTGATGAAGCTTCAAAAGAAGGATTCAAATTCCGTGGAAGAGGTTACATTCAATTAACAGGAAAATCAAACTATACGAATTTCACGAAGTTCATCGGTGAAGATTGTGTAGCAAATCCAGATTTGGTTGCAACTAAATATCCACTTGCTTCTGCAGCTTTCTTCTTTAATTCAAATAACCTTTGGGCTATCTGTGATAGAGGTGCTGATGATGCAACTGTTACTGCTGTAACTAAAAGAGTGAACGGTGGAACTATCGGTCTTGCTGATAGAATTAAACACTTTAAAGAGTATATTGCTCTGCTAAAATAATTTATTCAAATTGAAGAATTTACCTAAAGAAGAATTAGTAAGTAGACTCGAAGCAATAAACAGAAGTAATGCTATCATTTACTTTGATCTTAATGGAACTATACTAGGAGTTAATGATATTTTCTTAGAAGCGATGGGATATGGGAAAGGTAACCATGACGATCTTATCGGTAAACATCACCGCATTTTCGTATGTGAAGACTATGCAAGAACTCTTGAATATGAGAAGTTTTGGGATATCCTGAGAAGTGGTAAGTATTACACTGGAGAATTTGAGAGAAGAAAAAAAGACGGAAGTCTTATTAATCTTCAAGCAACTTACAATCCTATTTTCGATGATGAAGGTAAAATTACCAAGATAATGAAAATTGCTACTGATATTACATTAATCGTCGAAAGTAAAAAACAGATAGATGCTATTAATAGAAGCACTGCTCTTATCAATTTCAATATTGATGGATTCATAACTGATGTTAATTCGATATTCTTAGAAGTTATGGGCTATAAACCTAGTGAAAAAAATAAAGTCGTAGGTAAACATCATAGTGTCTTTGTAAGTTATGAGTATTCTAAATCTGATGAGTATGTCAAGTTTTGGGATAATCTAAGAAAAGGAAAGTATTTCGATGGTATATTTGAAAGGAAAAAAGTAGATGGCTCTACTGTCTACTTACAAGCATCTTACAATCCAGTATTAGACAGTAAAGGGAATATTACGGATGTGGTTAAAATTGCAACTGATGTTACTGAAGCTGTAAATAATAAGACAAAAATAGAAGCTCTTACTAAAGATTTACAAATAGAGCTGACAAATTCTCAAAAACTAAAAGCAGCAATAGAGATAGAAAAAGATGCTGCTTTAAATGACTTGGATGTAATGATGAAGAAGAGTCAATCTGAATTAATTAAAGTAATTGTGAAGGTTGCACTTTCCGTTATTATTGGAGTAGGTGCCGTGACTACAATATTGTACTGGATGGCTATGGTCACAGGAAAAGACACACAAATCATTGGATCTACTTGGTCGAATATGTTTAGTGTTCTTCTCACTAACGCATTTTCTATAGTAGGTACGATTATGGGTATCAAATATGCTACTCAAGACGGAAAACCTCAATAAAAATAACAAATAAAAATGAAAAACACAGAAAAGAAAACAGTATCTTTCATCAGAAGAATGTTTATGGATGATAACGACATAAATGAAAAATCCGTAGTTGGATTTGCTTCATTTATTATGATGGTTATTTGTTTAGCCGTAGATATCTGGACCGGTTTCCACGGACAACAAATGCCAATCAATGAATTTATATTCGACGGATTTATGGTTATCACACTAGGTTCGTTTGGTATTGCTTCCGTAGATAAGTACATAACTACGAGAAAAGGATCTAATAACGATAGCGAAAATACGACTATCGAATAAAATAAAGTTACATTATGAGTTGTTATACTAGAGAACAAATAGAAGTCGCTGTAAAAGCTAAAGGATATGCTTGGTTTGAAGGCGCAAAAGATTTCGATGTTAATATCGTAGGAGTTAGAAACTCTGCAACTGGACAGGTGGTAACAAACGTGTTTGACGATGCGATCACTGTATCATATAAAGAAGGTGGTGAATGGAAGTTTCACCAATGGCCTTGCACAACTGATCCAGGTAAGAAGGGTGTACAGCAGTATCATAACGCTGCAGGTGTAGCACGTCTAGTAGAAGGACAGTATAGAGGTTCACACACTCTAGGATTACACCAAGGTAAGTATGAAGCGCTTAAGCAACAAAAACCGGTAAAAGTTTTCCGTGATGCTAATCGTGATATGACTTACGATGAAGCTAAGATTGCTGAAGGTGTATTTGGAATTAACATCCATAAAGCTGGTGCAGATTCTACTTATGTAGAAAACTGGTCAGAAGGTTGTCAGGTGTTTAAGAAGTCCGCAGACTTCGAGTCGTTTATGGTTATTTGTAGAAAGGCTGCTGCTATTCATGGCAAGTCGTTTACTTATACTTTAATTGAATCATCTGATATTAAATAAACCGGAGGAGTGCTAGTAACTCTTCACCATTAGGACCGGTTATAGTTGCGACTATATAAAGCCAGGAATTCGCTACTCCTGGCTTTTGTGCGTAGAAAAATTGTTAATAACTTTTCTAAAAAAAGTCTCTTAAAAATTTTTTTATCCCAAAAATTTGTTTTATATTTATATAAAATTAAACGGATATGGAATTTAATAATCGTCAAGAAATCATCAAAGCCCTAGTTAAAGAATTTGGGGAAAAAGAATCGGCATTCAGCAATACTGCTACTAATAAGCAACGTGAAAAGTTTTGGACTTTCAATCGCTTATTCTATTATCTAGTAAAGAAAAGAAATTCTAACGAAAATAATCATAAAGCAAATTGTTAATAACTTTTCTAAAAAAAGTCCTAGAAAAATTTTCAAATCCCAATTATTTGTATTAAATTTATACTATAATTAAATAAACGGAAACATGGAAACAACAATTCGCATCACAACCCAGTACTACGAAAACTACGGTGACTCTATCAAACCCTATTGGAAGCCAAAGGGTGGATTTGAATTTATCATTAAGGCTGATGCCGATCTGATCATGTATGTACCGGATCTAAAGACGGTTCTTTCCCAAATGGTAGCTGAGGAATCAAACACTCATGAAAAGTTTGAATACATCGACCATGAAGTAATATTCACAGAGCCTTTTCAATTATCAACTGAGAAGTTTGAAAGCCTTGTAAAAGAACAATTTCAAAATGCATAATATGAACACGTATACTCCTCAATTCCGCGCAGCGGTAGAATCTGTGGCCGAAGAGATTGGCCTACTTAATGCAACCAACTCTCGCCATGAGAAGAATGGAACCATTGCATACATTGATCCAGTAACAACCGCCGTGTACACACTACACACAAATGGGTACATTCGTCGAACTCACCGCCAGGCAATGTGGTACAATGGAAGTATGCAAAATGTAACATACCAACTTAACCGTACTCGTAAGGTTAGTAAACCGTTTGCGTATGGTGATAAAACCGGTTTTGTCAAATGTACTGAACGTATTATGGCTACACCGTTAGAACAACTTGCATTGTTAACCACTTCTGTTATTTCTTATCGTAAGTACAATGGGAACTAATTACTATCGCATACCTACTGTATCTGAAATGGAAGAGCGTAAAGCTCGTCTCCAAAAAAGAATTGCAGAAATGGAAATGGAGCCAAGCGATATTGAACGTAACTTCAATACAATTCCAATTGATGAAAACTCATGGGATTATGACTCACCTTGGACAGAATTCATTAGCGGTGCAAACATTCACTTAGGTAAGCGAAGCGGTGGATGGAAGTTTCTTTGGAACTTTCATAATGATAAGTACTTTACCGATAAAGAAAGTCTTTTTGCCTTCATTCGTTCTGGTAGAATCGTTAATGAGTACGGAGAGGAAATAAACCAAGATGAGTTTATTGAAATGGCTTTAGATTGGGGTCAGCCTGATGGCTGGGACCTAACCGCATATTACCGAGACAATCCATCCAATTGGTCTCAGTATAGTAAACCTGAAAGATATGTAGATGGACTTCGTATCTCTGACTCAACTGAATTTTGTTAAACTTAAAACTAAATTATAAATTATGGGACTAGACATGTACCTTACCAAAAAGCATTATGTTCAGAAATGGGATCATCATGCTGAAGACAAACGATTTGATGTAACCGTTACCAAAGGTGGGAAAGAATACCCACACATTAACAAAGACAAAGTTACTTATGTTCTTGAAGAAGCTGCATATTGGCGAAAGGCTAATGCAATTCATGGATGGTTTGTTAACAATGTTCAAAAAGGCATTGATGAGTGCCAAGAAAGCCGGGTAGGTCTTGATAAGATTAAGGAGCTTATTGAAATATGCAAAAAGGTTATTAATGATAACTCATTAGCCGAGGAGCTTTTACCAGCAACACCAGGTTTCTTCTTTGGGGGTTATGATTATGATGAGTGGTACTTTGGAGATTTACAACGTACCGTTGAAATGTTAGAGCCACTTCTTGCTGATGCCGATGAAGATGGTCACTTACCTTATGATCTCTATTACCAATCTTCATGGTAATCTTTCAAAATAGCAAAAAACTTGTTATATTTTTATAAATTAAACAAAAAATGAAATTCTCAGATATCATCTTTAAACCACACCCGTATTCCGGATGGAAGTCTAGGACTTTTTTCCCTAACGGATTTGAACTCTCCGTTGTTGCTGGAGAATCAATGTACTGCTCGCCTAGAGCGGATTTATCTTCACCACTTGACTACGATTCATACGAAATTGCTGTCTTTAATCCTGATGGAGAATTCTGTACTCAAGAGTTCTGTGATGATGCATCCGACGATGTTATTGGATGGCAAACCGTTGAAGAAATTGAATCTGTAATGAAAAGAATCTCTGAACATGCCTAAGAAATATAGATACCGCATTGAACATATCTATCCACCTGCATTTGCTGTAGTAGGAGGTCAACGGTATCTATTTCCTGGTTGGATTCCCGTAGAGGATGATGTTACATTTGAAGATGTTGAACATATTAATCCTTATGCAAATATTAGAAAGGAAACCTACCAAGTTCAGGGATCATCTGGAAATTCATACACGGTCACACGGCGAGAAAACACACTCACCTGTGACTGTCCTGCAGGTAAATTCCGTGGCCAATGTAAACATATAGCAAAGATTAAGGCAGAACTTAATCTGGCTTAATATATAAAATAAATTAAGAGTTATGAGTACATTGCTTATCATTTTAGCTATTGCTGCCATTGCAGTAATTGCTTTTAGTGCATACGGTGAAAAGAAAAAACCGTTATCACCAGGATACACTGCACCTAAACCTAGTGGTACATCTGGAGTTAAAGGAACTAAACCAGGAAGACCGAAGAAACCAAGCGGTACATCTGGAGTTAAAGGAACCAAACCAACAAAACCAAAAAAGCCTAGCGGAATATCAGGTATTAGAGGAATTAAGTAATGAAGAGTTATAAAGATTTTATACACGAAGGGTTTGTTCAAAATGTAATTCAGAATCAAAAGGATCCGGCCTTTAATGGTGCGGATCCTTCTTCTATTGAAATACATAATCAAGGAGTTGGTGGAGTTCGTTCTCTTCAAGGTCATCGTGACTACATTATAAAGCTTTTAGAACAAATGCTTGCTGATGCCAAAATGGCTCAAAAGAATCATAAGCTTGCACACTACAGCATAGGTAAGATTATATCATTAGCTGACCCGGATTCAATGACAGGTGTTTTATTGACCTATCTTAAGAATCATCAAAAGGCTGTTGAAGAATTAGAAGATCTGCGTAAAAAGGGTGGAAAAGGACCGGGATTAACTGTTCCTAAAGGTCTCATATAAATATAAAAAAATCAGGAAATGAAACACATAAAAACATTTGAAAACTTCTTGAACGAATCTCTTAGCGAAAAGAAAGAAGAAAAATTCCGAATTGCAAGAATCGTAGATGGCAGAATCAAAGAAATGATCGAAGGCACAGTTGAACAAATCAGACAAAGATTCAGTGCTGCAATTGATAATCAATCTGCAAGAAATCCAAAGTTCAAAGGTGATAATCCTAAAAACATTGAGGAATTAATTGAACTGCTTAATCAAGCACAAGAATTTGCAGAAAAAACGCAAAAACCAAAAACTGTTTTTGAATTGCAAGAATCTGCTAATGAAGGTAATGATCTTTCATATTGGAAAGATTACGCAGATGGTAGCTCTCAATCTCCAAAGTGGTACAGCAACGATGCAAAAAATCCTTCTGCTGTTAATAAGTTGGTAGATGCTGTAGTTAATCATGAATTAGATGAATTGGATGATAAAGATGCCGATATAGATCCAAGTGATATGAAGGCTCTAACTGACTTGGCGATGAAATACTTCAAAAAGTTTGGTTCAATTAATGGTCACATTGTAAGTGCAATGTTATTCCAAGAGGCAAAGGAAAGCTTTGAAAACAAATAATGATCATGAAATACATTAAACTTTTTGAAGACTTTATGAATGAAGCTGCTTATGTACCTTCAAATATTATGGATTTTGCAAAAAGAAAAGGTTCATATGCAACCGCTTTAGTTAAAAAAGCTGCATCTTGGGCAGAAAAAGCCGGTAAAAGAATTAGTGGTGGTACTGCAATCGGAAAGAATTATGATACTATTATTCTTGATATGAAATACCAAGGGTCTGAGATTTACATTAATCTTAATGATGAAACAATTGAATTGTTCGGAGAAGAGGTAAATGATCCAAAAACATTTCAGAGAGTACTCGCTGAAAACGAATAAATAACTAAGATCTAAACATGAAACACGTAAAACTATTTGAGCAATTTGTAAATGAAGCTCGTACAATTGAAAAGATTGAAAAGGATCGTAATCGTGTAATTAATGATATGGCTGAGGTGGTTACCAATTGGAAAGCCGCTAAGCAAAGTGGAGACAAAGAAGCTGAGGCATCATTTTTACAAAGACTTAAAGATCTTACCGATGAAAAGAAAAGATACGAAAAGGAACTTAACCAAGCAATTGCTGGTAAAGATCGTTATGTTGAATTGGTAATATCTGAAGGTAATACTATTTTTGAAGGTATTATGTCAGAAATTGATATTCTTGCAAAAGAGGCAAAAACCTTTAAAGATTTTGTAAAAGAATTCAAAAAAGAATATTCTGATCTAACTGATGCTGGTGATATCAAAGAATTGGAAGCATGGTTAAAAACCGTGTATGACAGTGCAAAGAATGAATCTCTATCAGAAGGTGAAGAGGTTAAGAAAGGTATTCATGATCATTGGAAAGAAATTTACGGAGAGGATTTTATCGCATCATATCCTAAAGTTGCAAAGATCCTTAAGAATCGTAAAAATGTAGATCGCCGAGAATTGGCTCGCATCTGGGATGAAACCTATGGAGAAGACTTTAAAGAAAAGTACTCCAAAATCTGGGATATGTTAGACTAATCATTAAACTTTTTAAGATTTTTTCATATAATAATTGAGGGACCGTTTCAAAAACCCGGTCCCTTTGTTATTATTATAATATGAAAACCTTATTATGGCTTGATGATATCCGTGATCCAAATGATAACATTTGGTGGAATTGGATTGCTAAAGAAGGAGTTAACCTAACTCACTTTAACCTTGTGTGGGTAAAGAGCTATGATGAGTTTACTAAGTGGATCAAATTTAATGGTCTTCCTGAGATAATCTGCTTTGATCATGACCTGGGTGAAGATGTTGCACAAGACCGGGTATCTCACGGTATGAGTAAGAGAGGAGCACGGAAACTAAAAAGAGAAACTCTAAGTGGATTTGATTGTACTAAGTGGTTAGTAGAGTACTGCTTAGATAAACAAAAGTCATTTCCAGAGTATAGGATCCAATCGGCTAATCCGGTTGGTGCAGAGAACATAAGAGGATTAATTGAAAACTTTAGAAAAAATGTTTAAAAGAAAAGAAAAGAGTAAATTTGCAATTAAGGATAACCGCACTTTTAGAGAAAAGGCAAAATCCTTTGCACAGAGTATGTTATTTTGGAGAGGTCGTTCAAAGGGTATGATTCATACTCGTAATCTCCAATGGGATGACCTAAGATACATCTTCTTTCCAAAAGACTTTGCTGAAAAATATGGCTATTTAGGCACTTCTGTTTGGAATGAAGAAGGTGATTATTTCAAAGCACTTTACCCTCTGGTACTTGCTTTAGATTATGAAGCTAAACCTAAATGGTGTCCAAGATGGTTCTTACGTTTCTTACATGTGTTTGGTAGTGATAAGTCAATTGTTAGGGTCCGTAACTGGACTTTACATAACCTATTCAGAAAATTAACTAAAGGTATTTCTTTTGTTGATTGGAAAACCAAATGGACTGCTTATGATTTAAGGATCAGTATCTATGCGCCTGAACATCTGCAAAATTTGGCTCATGACATTGAAGATGGCTTTTATAGCAGAGGTAAACAGGAAGAATTAGTAGAACAGATAAAGGCTATTGATCCTGATGCCAGTGTCATTTGGGGAAGTATTGATAGATTGGCAGAACAATTAGAAGAATTACAAAATAAGCAAAATGACAAGTAACGAATTTAATATTAAGTGGAAAGACTACCTGGAAGAAGGTCACTATGGTTTAGCTATTGATGATCCTTCGTTCACCGAGTGGTTAGATGGTAAGTTTCAGGAATTTACTAAAAGACCAGGATTTTCTTATAGTCAAATTAAATCAAAATTTGGTATGGGAAGATTTTATTGTGAAGGTCTTAGCACAGAAGAACAATTAGAAGTTGAAGATAAAATATCAAAAATATGAAAAGAGTAACCTTTATTAGTGATACACACACTAAACATCGAATGTTAAATCTACCAGGCGGAGACATTCTTATTCATAGTGGAGATCTTATGAATAGTGGTTGGAACATAAATGATGTATATGATTTTCTAACATGGTTTGAAAAACAACCATACGAAGAACTAATCTTTATTGCAGGAAATCATGATCGCCTATTTGAAAACCAGCCAATAAAGATGGATGAAATCTTAGAAGAATTTCCAACCATCACTTATCTCGAAGATGACTGGGTTGATGTAGATGGTATTAAGATTTATGGTAGTCCTTGGCAACCTGAATTTTATAACTGGGCATTTAATCTTCCAAGAGGCGGTGAAGACCTTGAAGAAAAATGGTCAATGATACCACCTGATACTGATATCTTAATTACACATGGTCCGCCACAAGGACATCTTGACGCAAGTGGTGAACCTTATAATGAGCCTGACTTAGGATGTGAGTTATTACGTATCTATGTGGATAATATTAAACCTAAGATCCATGTATTTGGACATATTCATGGTGGAGCTGGGTATAAGAAAGATAATGGAATACATTTTGTTAATGCTGCAATTCTTAATGAAAGATATGAACAGGTTTCAAATGGTATTACTGTTGACTGGGATCCTGAAACAAATTCATTTGATATAATTAAAAGACATGAAAATTGAATACGTAGGTCATTGGGATAAGTTCTATATCACACCGTCAATTTCAATTGTGGTTGATCCAATGTTTGTTGGATATAAGTACTTAAGCCTTTCATGGTTTAAGGGATCGATTGAGATAAGTTGGGGGAGAGTAGATTAAATTTAGATTAAATATTACAAAAAAGAGAAATGGTGCAAATAAATAAAACAAAAAACCGTATCATGAGATTTTTGAGATCGCTTTTTGTTAAGAAACCAAAAGCACCATTTCCTTATTCTGTGAAAGGCTTTAGAGACGCACGTAAATGGGCAATGACTCAACCTCACCCATATGCGCCTGAATTATGCTTATGGGATTATGCCCGTAGCCAAGCCGGACCAGAATCAGAGATTAAGTTACATATCATCAACAAATTCGTTAAAGGAATTTTAGATGATGAAACAATGTTTTTATGAAATTAAAAAAGATAGGAATTACTTGTTCTTCGTTTGATCTATTTCATGCTGGGCATGTTAAAATGCTAGAAGAAGCAAGACAACATTGCGATTATCTTATCGTGGCTCTTCAAACAGATCCTACGATTGATCGCCCAGAAAAGAATAAGCCTATTCAATCTGTCGTTGAACGATACATTCAACTCGCTGCTTGTAAGTGGGTTGATCAAATAGTGCCATACCAAACCGAAAAAGATCTTGAAGATATCTTCCTAGCATTTGATATTCATGTTAGGATTATAGGATCTGAATATCAAAGTAAACAATTTACCGCAAAAGAAATATGTGAATCTCGTAACATAGAGATCGTGTATAACAAACGAGATCATAGTTTCTCTAGCACTGAACTTAGAAAACGAATTTATAATGAAAAACGCTAAAGAAAAAGCAAAATACCTTCTTAATGTTGAAGGTAAAAAGATTAGAGCAAATAATCTTATTGAACTAATTTGGAAAGTATTGACCAAAAACCATGACTAAACTCAAACTGGATTTTCTTGAGATTGGTAGTAGTGATTTTAACACTATCATGGAATCATGTAAAGAGTCTGAGGTAGGTATGGTTATAGAACCAATTAAAGCCTACCTAGACAATTTACCTGATAAGAAGAATGTCATAAAGGTTAATGCAGCCCTCTTATTTGGAGATAATGAACCGGTTCCAGTGTATTACATAAAACCTGAGGTAATAAAGGAACATGGCTTATTTGAATGGATGAGAGGGTGCAATACCGTAGGCGCCCCTCATGACTTTCACTTAAACTACTTTAAAACTATTCAAGAATTTGACAAATGGCATGCAGCATGGAAAGGTGAAAATGCTCCAAAGGGTAGGAACCTTTTAGAAGAAGGTCTAGTAACAATTGAAGATGTACCAAGCATATCATTCCATAAACTCGTAACTGATTTTAATATTGGTTATGTTAAGTACATTAAGCTCGATACTGAAGGATTGGACGCTGACCTATTAGAATCAATACTAGATGATCTCTGGGAATTAGACTCTGTTAGGTTACCTGAAAAAATTCAATTTGAAACTAACTGTCATAATAACACGTCCAAGTCATTTGGTGTAATTGAAAGACTTAGTAGAATAGGATATGAAATAATGGTTGGAGAAGCAAATTCAAATCATTGGGTTCCTTTTGAAGGAACAATATATAGAGACTGTGTAGCAACCATAACACCTAAATGGAATGAGCATTAAAAAGATACAAAAAGAGTATAGAGAAACACCTAAAGAAGAGATTAGGCAAGCGGTTATAGAAAACTTTACATATGGGTTTATAGGATCTGTGATTGTGGTTTTCATAGCCAATAGAGTTGACATTGCTGTTCTAATTAGTTACCTAATCTATTACTTCTTTGTTGGCCGGGTTGTTAACAGACCAAAATACATAACATCATTAGGTAAGTTTATTGTATTTCCTGTGTCAGCTGCATTAGGAGCATTTACAGGATATAAGCTTGCCCAATTAGTATCACCCTTTCTATGAAAATAGCATTAATAGCACACGACGGTAAAAAAGCAGACATGGTTGCCTTTGTAATGAAACGTCTAGAGTTCTTTAATAGAGCAGATGTAAATATTGTTGCAACTGGAACAACAGGTACTATGATTAATCATGCAGGTATTGATAAGGTTGAAAGAGTTAACAGTGGACCAATGGGTGGGGATGCAGAGATAGGTGCAATGGTTAGCCGTGGAGAAATCACTGGTGTTATCTTTTTTAGAGATCCTCTTGATAAACACCCGCATGAACCAGATATTCAAATGTTAATGAGGGTATGTGATGTACACGATATACCTCTTGCAACAAATTATAAGTCAGCTCATATAATGATTAAATACTTTTCTAAAAAATGAAAATACCACAAATAATACATATGATATGGATAGGCCCTAAACCGCCTGCCCAATACTTTTGGAATAACTTGGAAAAGTGGAAAGCCTTAATGCCTCATTGGACATTTATGGTATGGACAAATGAAATGTTAACCACCGAGTATATAAGTAAGTCTTACCTAGAACTTTTAGAGAAATGTAGAAACGGCGCACAAGCCGCTGATTTGCTAAGTTACTATGTAGTTGAAAAGTGGGGAGGTTATCTGTTGGATGCAGATATTACACCATTCAGATCGCTTGATGAATTAGATACCGAGAATAGCGATGTGGTGTTATGTCACGATCTACCTAATACTTGGGAATATATTGCAACAGGTTTCTTTGGTGCTGTACCTCATCACCAGCTGTTTAAGAACCTTGTAGATAGAGCATATTATACCAATTTCCAAAATCCTGATCAACATCTAACGACAGGACCTGGTATTATGGGAAGAGAGGTTTATAATCTAAACTGGGAAGATCATGGAAAATATCTAATGTTACCCTATTGGGCATTTTATCGTAATCGTATAGGTGATCCTGGGCCACATATGCCTGATCGTGTAATGCAAGATAATTATGAAGCATTTGGTAATCATTTCTATGCGGCTGAATGGACTAAGAATATATAAAAAAAGAATTATGATAGGCACTATTGCAGCTTTACTTTTTACTATTCAAGGAATGATAATGATATCACCTTTAATGGCAATAGGATATATCGTCAGAAAGATAAATGAAACACGTAAAGTCTTACGATAAGCATCGGTTGATTGAAGAAACCTACCAGATATTGGAAGGTCAGGTCTCTCGTGATGATTTAGATGGAATCATTAGTGAAGGCTTCTTTAGCTTTATTCGTAATCTCTTTATAGACGGAAAGACTAAACGATCTCTTGATAAACTTGCCGATGAACTATTTAAGACAAAGGTTGAGTTAATGAAACTTGAAATCCAAGAAGACCAGGTAGATGCGTTTAAGGATGAACTTAAAGCAGCAGAGACTGGAGATGGATATTCAACCGATCATGAGCTTGACACAGATAACCTAGATAAAATTAAACAGGCCAAGATCACCGCCTTACAAAATCGTGAAACTGCCATATCTGATGAAATGGATAACCTTGGGCAGATATCCGATAAACTACAAAGGTATGTAGATAAGGTTAAACTAGAGGTTAGAATGAAGGCAACCGATGCTACAATCAGGATTGCCGATGATGAAATTGCCCGTATTCTACAGAAACTTAAGCGTGAGGACCAGAAACAGTCCCAGCAAATTGACCGCGAATTGAAGTAAACCTTTTCAGGTTTCTTCATATAATACTTAATAGAACAGAATAGTTATGAAAGCAAAGATAATCCTATTAATCGTGTTTATATTAGTAGTAGGTTGCAAGTCGCAGAAGAACTGCGATGCATATAGTTCAACAAATACCGTAGTTACCAAGTCTAAATAAGCTGGTATGTATGCATCAACTAGAATTGATGAATTAGAACGTAAACAGATTAGGTCTCTAGCCAAGAAAGCTCTACAATACTGTGAATGCCAACTAGGCAAAAGATCTCGTCGCCCTATCCCTAAACTGGTACTAAATTGGAAGAATCCTGAAAAGGATTGGGGGGAGTACTATGATCATTCAAACGAGATACACATATATCCACATCGCATGAAGAAGCTAGGACAGGTGGCTTCAACAGTGATACATGAGTATACCCATTACCTACAACCACGCGGTAATGTTTATGAAAACCTGTTAAGGCGTTGGGGGTATGCTGACCATCCACATGAAATTGAGGCAAGACTAAACGAAATCTATTGGACTCGTAAATTCTTCTACTGGTTACGCTCTGGCGCTAAGCGATAAATAAAAACAAAACTATGGCAGTAAGATTCAACAGCATTGAAGAATATGGACAGTATGTCTATAATGAATGCATTAAACAAAACAAACAGAGAGATGTCTGTAACAGCGGTAAAGGCGGAACTAAGACAAAGGTAACTGACTCTGATCCTGATGGATTTAGTCTTAATTTTTCTTCAAGTAACCTAAGCGCTAAATCTCAAGAGTACCTTAGCACTCATACCACAATCAGTAAGGCACCACCGCAAAACGCGCCTGCTCATATTGAAATAGTGGAAGGCGAAACATGGAAAGAGCTAATCCGCAAATACGAAAAGAACGTCTATGCAAACAAAACGGTTGTAGACAATTCTACATCATTCTCGGTTTCAGGAGATGCTTCCTATAAGGAGGCTAATGTTAGTGCAAGCTACGAACAGGTGTATTCCGAAGAAGATACCAATGTTAGCGAAGAGGTTTCAAAAGAGGCTTCCGAATATGAACTAACATTCCAAGGTATCCCAGGTAAACACTACGCAGTAGACTTCTATACAAATAAGTACACTTGCGCAGATCGCCCAACCCTTGAGATCACGTATACATTCTCATCAATTGTATTCCATGCTGTTTGTGACTTCTCAGATGGAGCCGCTCTACACTGGAACAATGAACACTACCATAAGACCTATAATATTGCGTCATTAGGACTTGACCCTGTAGTAACGGTACCACAGACGGTAGTATTTGATGTCAACTACGATAACCCATGGCCAAGTTACACAATCACAAATATTCCTGATAATATCTAAGTAACCTCTTAGACTAAGTAAAGGTAGGGTTAGTAGCTCTACCTTTCTTTTTGCACTCGCGCCGGACAATAGGAATATCGCAATTATCGCTAGCTAATCAAAACTTCAAAGGTCAGCACATAGGAGCACTATTTCCGGACAAGCAAGCACATCTTCCCCCATCCACCCCTAAACCCTATGAAGAGCTCAAATGCTCAAAACACCGCAATCCACTAAATACTCTAAAT
>Ga0209358_10000279_pt1 | contig 45991 bp, 49 predicted proteins | sample LauGreFa1BDMLBSN_2_FD_187574 | JGI IMG/M metagenome (GOLD analysis project Ga0209358, IMG submission 187574) | Freshwater lake microbial communities from Lake Michigan, USA - Fa13.BD.MLB.SN (SPAdes) (version 2) | ecosystem: Environmental > Aquatic > Freshwater > Lake | place: Lake Michigan, USA... | reverse complement strand
AAAGCGGCACGGAGAGTCCCATGACTCTGCCGAGAGTCCGCGGCGCGGCGCTGCTCGCGATCGCAGCTCTGGTGGGTTTGATCGTCTCGCTGGTGTTGATCTACACCGTCGAGCGCCGAGCTGCCGTCACCACCGTACCGGTGCTCGTGGTCACGAAGTCCGTAACCAAGGGCACCACACTGCAAGCCAACATGGTTGAGGTGGTCCAGTGGCCAGCACACCTCAAGAGCTTCGAGGCGCTGAAAGCACCCGAAGCTGCCTTGGGTCGCCTGACCCGTGTCGATCTCTACGATGGTGAACCGCTGCTCGATGGCAAACTTCGGCGGCGCGGCGAGCGCGGCGATCTCAACGACCAACTCGGCGTAGGCGAGCGCGCGTTGTCGGTGCGCGTGAACGACATCCTCGGCGTAGCCGTCGAGAATATTCTTGGGCAGAACGTCGATTTGCTGCTCACGCGGCGCACCGGGGACTCCCCAGCCTCGAGCCTGCCCGTCGCCGAACGCGTCAGAGTGCTCGCCGTCAACGACACGGGATCGGCCGATCGACCGCAGCCCATACGCATGCTCACTCTTGCAGTGACACCCGAACAAGCCGCCTCGATCGAGCGCGCGCGCAGCGAAGGCACGTTAACGGTGCTCGTTCGCAACCCCCGTGATGCGAGGCTTTCACCACGGGCAGTGGTGTCATCGCGCGAAGAAACCGTGACCGCTTCACCACCCCGTCCGCGTGCAACACCGGAACCGCCGGTGGAACTCATCATCGGTTCGGAAACGGTGACTCCATGATCCGCAAAAGCCTCATCGCTGTTGCTCTATCGATGCTGGCTCTGGCGATGCTGGGCACCTGGCAATCCGTGCACGCAGCCAATGACGGCAAAACAATCACTCTGGCTGCGGGCCACTCGACGGTCTACGCGCTCGTCGAGCCCGTGAAGCGCGTGGCGATCGGCGATCCGGCCGTAGCTGAGATTCGAGTCATCGACAACTCGGCGCTGTACGTCCTAGGTCGTAAGATCGGTACCACGAATCTCATGATCTGGCCTCGCTCTGGCGCCACGCCCTACAGCGTCGATCTGCGCGTGACGCGCGATGTCAGCGCCCTGCAAGCCGATCTCAACCGCCTGTTCCCGCAAGAGACACAACTGCGCGTCGCCGCCAACGGGGAATCGATCGTGCTCGGTGGTCGCCTCACCGATCCGACCAACGCCACAGCAGTCCTTGATTTTGCGAAGCAGTTTGCCGGCACCGACAAGGTCAGCAACCTGATGACCGGTGCGAGCGTTCCTCAGGTATTGCTGGAGGTGAAGGTCGCTGAGGTATCGAAAACGCTCATCGATCGACTGGGTGCAAAACTGAATCTGACTTCGGGAACCTCGCGCACCATCACGCTACTCGGAAATTTTCTGAGTGGCTCGGCGGCGAGCCTGACGGGCGTGGACGGGACCGACTCGGTCACGCTCGATGCCGAGACTCGCAACGGGCTGATCAAGATTTTAGCCGAGCCCACGATCCTCGCGCTGAGCGGCGAGCAGGGCGAATTTCTCGCAGGCGGCAAGATCTTCATTCCGGTGGCGCAAGGCTCGACCGGCGGCGTGAATGGCGGGGCGGTCACGCTCGAGGAGCGCGAGTTCGGTGTGGGTGTCAAGTTCCTGCCGACCGTGCTGCGCGATGAGCGCATCAACCTCAAGGTGTCTGCCGAAGTGTCGGACATATCCACCACAGGAACCAGCATCAGCGCCGGCGGACAAAGTACCGCCGTGCTGCCGACCATTACCTCGCGCAAGACCGCAACCACCATTCAACTGGCCGATGGTCAGAGTTTTGCGGTGGGCGGGCTCACTAAAGACAACGTCAAAGGCACGGCCGCAGCATTACCCGGACTCGGCTCACTGCCGATCCTCGGCGCCCTCTTCCGCAGCACCGACTTCCAGAACGATCGCAGCGAACTCGTCTTCGTCGTGACCGCGCGCATCCTGCGCGAACCAGCGCCTAACATCCAGCTGCCGACGGACGGCTTCAAGGAATCGACGCGCACCGAGCGTTTTCTGGGTGGCGATCTCGAAAGCAAGCGCCCCGCACCGCGCTGATAGGAATCGTCGTCCATGCGCATTGCCCTGTACTCCAGACAAGTCGATGGGCTAAAGCGCCTCATCGAGCAGCTCGCCACGGACAAGCGGGTGAGTCACCTGCTCACCGTGCCCGTCAGCAGTCCGTCCGCCGAAGAACTGGTGCTGCACAACGTCGACGTCCTGATCCTCGATGATTTGATCGGCGAGTGGATTGCGCCGGCGGAACTCGAAAAACTCAGTAATTTAAACCCCGACGTTCTCATCATGCTGATCGCGCGGCAAGACAGCAGCGCGCTGTTCGTTGATGCCGTAGGCGCTGGGGTTCGCAGCATCCTGCGCTGGCCCGCGACGCCTGCGGAGATCGATCACACCGTAGCGCAATGTCTCGATCGGCTGAGCCGTCATGGCGCCCGCCACGACGGACGAATGTTCACGATTCTCGCCGCTAAGGGCGGTAGTGGAGCGACCTTTGTTGTCCTGAGCCTGGCTTACGTATGGGCAACGCGTCTTGATAAAAGAACCCTGATCATCGATCTCGACCTGCAGTACGGTGATGCGACCTTTGGCCTCGGCGGGAGCAAACACCGCTCGAACGTCGTGCAGGTCGCGCAGGACGAAACCCTCGATCCGAGCTACTTGGAGTCGGCCTGCGTGCCGTTGCGTCGCAATCTATTTCTCCTGCCCTCGCCGGTCAGCCTCGACAAGGCGGCACAACTCGAGCCTGCGCGGCTGGAAAATCTGCTGGCGCTCGCCTCGCGATTGTTTGATGTGGTCGTCATCGATGTGCCGTCGCGCATCGACCGCCTAGGCACTTGTTGTATGGAGCACTCCAATCAAGTGATTCAAGTCGTCGCCCCGACAGTGGTCGACCTGCGCAACCAGCAACGTCAATTGCGCTATCTGCACGATCTCGGCATTCCGGTGGCCAAGGTCGGCACTCTGATCAACCGTATGCCGACAGCCGACCGTCGGCGCCGCAGCGTCGACCCGTTCGCGACCGAGATCGAACGACATCTGAGCGCTCGGACGCTCGGAACTCTGCCGCGCGATGACGATGCCGCAGCGCTCGCCATCGGTGCAGGCGAGTCGGTGGTCACGGTGGCGCCGGACTCACCGCTCAGTCGTGCCCTCGATACGGTCGCTAGCTCGCTGCTGGGCGTTACCGGCGTTGCACCAAGCGCCCGCTCACGTTGGTCACGCTGGCTGTCAGCACTGCGCCGGTAAGGATTCCCGAATGAATTCACACGAACCCCAAGTCATGCATTTGAACCGCGAAATCGAGCGCGATTCTAGAGGGAAGAACACGGTACGCGCGCGTATCCATGCCAAGCTCCTTGACCGTCTGGATCTGACCGCCCTCGAGCATCTGGCGGCTGCGCAGATCCGCTTTGAACTCGAACGCGCTGTACAGGCGCTGCTGGGCGAAGAAACGCTGGTGCTGTCGCGGCGTGAGCAAGACAAACTCGTCGACGATATTTTCCATGAAGTCACGGGTCTCGGCCCGCTCGATTCCCTGCTCGCCGACCCGTCGGTCTCGGACATACTCGTCAACAGTTTCAAAGAGGTCTACGTCGAGCGGCGCGGCGTACTCGAAAAAGTGGATGTGTCATTCAACGACGACGCGCACTTGATGCGGATCATCAACAAGATCGTTGCCGCTACCGGTCGTCGGATCGACGAATCGAGCCCAATGGTGGATACGCGCCTCGCCGACGGTTCGCGTATCAACGCCATCATTCCGCCGTTGTCGGTGCGTGGACCTGCACTATCGATCCGCCGGTTCGCCATCGTCCCCTTCACCATGGAGTCGCTGGTAAGTAACGGCACGCTCAACGAAGCCATGGCGAAATTCGTGCAGTCGACGGTCCGCGCCAAGGTCAATATGCTGATCGTGGGCGGCACCGGAAGCGGCAAGACCACGCTGCTCAACGCGCTAAGTGGCTTCATCCCGCACAAGGAACGGATCATCACCATCGAAGATGCGGCGGAACTACGCCTACAGCAACCGCACGTGGTGAGTCTGGAAGCGCGGCAGCCCAACGTCGAGGGCAAAGGCGATTTTACCGCTCGCGAACTGGTTCGAAATGCGCTGCGCATGCGCCCGGATCGGATCGTGGTCGGTGAGGTTCGCGGTGATGAAGTCATCGATATGCTGCAGGCGATGAACACGGGCCACGAAGGCTCGATGACTACCGTACATGCGAACTCGCCAGCCGATGCACTTGTGCGCCTCGAAAATATCATCGGCATGAGCGGCGTGAGCATTCCCTACAAGCCGCTAAGACAGCAAATCTGCTCGGCCATCCAGACGATCGTCGAAATCGAGCGCATGTCGGACGGCAAGCGCCGCGTCGTCAGTATCCAGGAAGTGTCTGGCATGCAAGGGGATGAAATTCGCCTGCGTGAAATCTTTGCGTTTCGACAGACCGGAGTTGACGCACAAGGCGCTGTCGTAGGCACGTTCGCTGCCTGCGGGACGCCGCCGGCTTTTTTGGCGAAGCTGCGCTCGCGCGGCGAAACGATCGATGAGACTTTGTTCGCCACCCCGGGGGCCTCAGGCTGATGTTGGGTGGCTGGCTCGATACGCTGCTGAAACTCGCAGGACTCGCCTGCGGGGCGGCTACCGTCGCAGCCGCGATACGTTGGTGGGCAGACACGCGCAGCCCCCTCGTGCGTCGCGCACGCGAGAGAATTGCGGCCAGCCTGATCGATCTCGGCGAGGAGCGACAGATCTTCATAGCCGGCCCGGGTACGGAACCCTCAAAGCGTCGCGGCGAGACGGCGAGCGTCTCGGGCACTATCCGATATCTCAACGAGGCTGGACTGTCGCTCAGCCCGCGACTGACTGGCTGGCTCGCCTTTGGCTGGCTGCTGATCGTGAGCGTGCTGGTCGTAAGCGTCATCGAGTCGTATGTACTGCGGATACTTGGGATCCTAGTTGGCTGCGCGTTGCCCGTGCTGATCGTAGTGCGCCGACACGCCCATGCAGAGATGGCACTGGAGCGCCAGTTGCCCGAGGCACTCGACGTCATGGTCCGCGCGCTTCAGGCAGGCAAGCCGCTACCTGCCTGCTGGCTGGAGATGAGCCAAGTACTCGAGGAGCCGATCGCGCCGCTCTGTCACGACATCTATCTCAAGATGCAGTACGGCGGCGAACTCGATGAAGTGCTGCGCGAAGTCTCCGTCCGGGTGCCCTCCGAGGACGTGAAGTTCTTTTTCACAGCGCTGCGTATCCAAACCCGCAGTGGAGGCAATCTCGTCCAGCTGCTTCGCGACCAGTCTGAACTCATTCGCGATCGACTCGCACTGCGCGGACGTATCCAGGCGATTTCCTCCGACAGTCGTATGTCGGCCTGGATCTTGTGCATTATGCCCTTCCTCGTCAGCCTGATGATGTATGCGCTGTCGCCGAAGACGATGTCGCTGCTGTGGACCACACCGGTAGGCGTACGCATGATCGAGTTCGGCTTCGTCATGCAATTGGTCGGTGTGGCGTGGATCGCCCGACTCGTGCGAATACGGGTTTAGGTGATGAACGCAGCTCCAGCCGAGTGGATTCTTTGGATCGTCGTGTTTCTCTGCGTGAGCACCCTGTGCTATCTGGCACTGCGAACGCGACAGGAACGTGAATGGACGCGCAGCTCCGACTTCCTGCGACAAACACTGGCGCTGGAGTCGGTCTCTAAACCCGCCGCGTCAACTTGGCACGAGCAAGTCTTTGGTCGCCGGGGCAGCGCAAACAGACTGCATCGCGAAGTCGAACTGAATCTTGCGAATGTCCTTGACCTGATGCGTGTCTGCATCGATGCCGGACTCGATCTGTATTCGACCATGGCGCGAGTTAGCCAGGAATTCGAGGAGACGAGCCCCAAACTCGCCCGCTTGTTTCGCAACGTGCAGTTACAGTTGAAGGCCGGCGCAAGCCGAGAGCAGGCCTTCGAGGGCTTCGCCGAAGCGAGCGGCTCACCCGAGGTAAGAAACCTGATGGTAAGCCTCGCCGAGGCAGAGCAATTCGGCGCAGGCGTGGCCACCATCCTCAAAACGTACTCGAGCGAGCTGCGCACACGCCGGCGGCTGAAGGCAGAAGAGCTCGGCGCGAAACTATCAACCAAACTGCTGTTCCCTCTGCTGCTGTGCCTCTTTCCGGCCATGATGGTGGTGCTTGCGGGCCCCTCGATACTCGCTGCCATCGAGATCGTGCGAGGCATGCAATGAAGCGCGCAGCCTCGCGGCAGCGCGGGGTGCTGGCACTGTGGACCGCGGTGCTGCTACCCATCGTGATAATGCTGCTCGCTCTCGTGATCGAAAGTGCCTACCTTTTCGCGCTGCGTCGTGCACAGCAAACCGCAACGGATCTCGCCGCCCAGGCCGGTGCGCTGCAAGCCCTGCGCGAGAACGCAGCCGGCGTAACGACTGCGGCACGATACACCGCCGCCGAAAACGGATTCCCTGTCGCTGCCAGTACCACGGTAACCGTAGACAGACCGCCCGCTACCGGCGCCTATGCTGGAAACGAACTGGCGGTACGCGTGCGCATCGAGCATCAGCCACCGAGACTTTTTTCGGCACTGTTTGTCGGCGCCTCCACGCTGATCGGCACACAGGCGACAGCGCGGTTGCGCCGTCCCGCGTGCTTGATGACGCTGGCCGATACCGGCAACGGATCGCTCGCCATCGATGCGAATGGCAACATTCCAGGAGCATTCTGCACGGCACAGGTCAACTCGAGCGGCGCTACGGCGCTGACGGTCGGCAACAACGCCCAAGTGGCGCTGCTCTCAATCCGCGTGCGCGGCGGCCGATCGATCAGTGGCAGTGCCACGGTGAGCCCGATCCCGGTGACGGGGGCGGCCACGGTCGTCGATCCGATGCTGGGGCTCACCGAGCCCACCTTCACGGCCTGCGATTACAACAACTTCGTCGCCAGCGGCACCGTCACGCTACAGCCCGGGACCTATTGCAATGGCATCCGCCTCAATGCCAACGCACGGGCCACGTTGGCGAGCGGGACTTACCTGATCTACGGCGGCGGACTGAGCACAAACAATAACGCGCGCCTCACCGGCAGTGCCGTGACGATCTTTCTCGCCGTGGGCGGCAGCATCACGATGAACTCGACCACGATCGTCAATCTGACGGCGCCGACGAGCGGCACGTATGCAGGCGTCGCGATCTTCGAATCGCGCAGCGTGCCGGTCGGGGTCGCCTCGCACACCATCCCCATCGCCAGTACCGGCCGACTCGAAGGCGTCGTTTATACGCCGCGATCAGCGCTTCAGGTCACGGGCCTTGGAGCAACACCCGCCAATAGCAGCGCCCGCGCTTCGGCCCTGATCTCGCGCACGCTGCGACTGACCGGTCGCCTGCGCATCAACTACGACCCAACCTATGTGTCCGACGCCTTGAGACAACGCGCATGGATCGTCGAGTAAGCGGCGTCGCAGCCGTAGAGCTGCTGCTGATCGCACCGGTGTTCGCGATCCTGTTCTTCGGGCTCATGACCCTCACGCTTGCGAGTCGACTGAAAATGGAGTTGTCGGCGACGACGCGTGCGGGAGCCGACTATGCCGCGTACAACCTCGCACGCAGCGCGGATCTGCCGGGAATCATCGATGCCGCCGAGGTGGTGGCGGCCTACAGCAACACGCCGATCACCGTCACCGCGGAGCAGTACTGCGGCTGCCTCGATACCGCCACGGAAGTACTGACGGTGGTTTCCTGCAGCACGGGTTCCTGCCCCGCTGCCGACACGCGACCCCTGCGATTGATCCGCATTCAGGCTGCGGCCGTGCACGTCTTTCCCTGGGACTTGCCGGGGCTGCCGGACTCCTGGAGCCTGACGAGTACCGCCGAGGCACGCGTGTTTTGATCATGCAATCCCGACGTCTCCATCACGGCTCAGTGCTCATAGAAACGTTGGTCCTGCTGCCGGTGTTCCTCCTGCTGGTGTTCGGCGTGCTCGACTTCGCTCGTTTGCTATGGACGGATCTCGTGCTGCGGCATGCACTCGCCGAAACCGGCCGCTACGCGATGGTCCATGGCAGCTCGGCGCCAACCCCGGCGACCCTTGCCGACTTGCGCAACGTGTATCTGGCTGCAACGCGCAGCATCGACGAGACGCAATTGACTCTGCAGGCTGTGCCTGACTGGAGCACCGGCAGCACGCCTGGTGCAAGGGTACGGCTTGAGGCGGGTTACGAATTCCTGTTTCTTTGGGACTTCCTACCTGCCCCTTCCGTTACACTGACGCACAAAGTTTTGGTGGATGTCACGCAATGATCGACGATCGCCGCTTTCTACTGTGGAACATCCTGCTGCCGCTTGGTGTAGTGGTGTTGCTCGGCTACTTTGCCTACGGCTTCGGATACCGCACCTTCCACGTGTTTGCCGAAACGATTTCTATCGTGATCGGCGGCACAGCCATGATCGTCTCACACACGTCCCAGCGTTTTGCTCGAAACCAGTATCTGCTGCTCATCGCCGTGGTCATCGGCTGGTGCATGCTGATCGATCTTTTGCACCTCATCACCTATCAGGACATAGGCCTGCTGCCAGTCGATGAGAAGAACGTGAGCCTACGTCTGTGGGCCAGCGCCCGGGGCCTCGAGGCACTTGGCATGCTGCTGGCCATCCAGATGATGGCCAAACGGGTGCCGCTGCTGCCTTTTCACGCCGCGGTAGGCGCGCTAACGTTGTTGCTCATCGCCGGCTCGTTGAACGGCTGGCTACCGGACATGTACGAGGAAGGTCCGCGCTTCAGCCAGACGAAGATTCTCGTCGATGGAACGATCATCGGCTTGCACCTCGTCACTTTGAGCATACTCTGGCGTACCCGCCACCAATTACCCACTGGAGCACGTCGCCTCATCCCTGCCGCACTAGTGGCGATGATGCTGGCCGAAATACTCTTTTCTATTGAAGGGAGTCTGTACGGCCCGACCAACGTCGTCGGTCACATGCTGAAGCACACAGCGTACTGGTTCATCTATTTAGCGCTGCTGTACTCGACGCTGCGCGAGCCGTTCACGGAACTGGTCAGTGCTGCTCGCATCTACGACGCCGTACCCAATCCGACACTGATCGTTGACGAAGCTGGGCGCATCAGCCAAGCCAATGCGGCCGCAGGGCGAGCGCTCGGCGTTCCAGCAGCGCAACTTGTGGGCAAGACCACGCACTCACTGTTTCACAACACGGACATTGAGCCCATAGATTGTCCGGTGTGCCGGGCTTTGCGTGAAAGCAATGATCTCGATCGTTATGAACTGTTGCGTCGTCATGGCGCAAGCCTGCTGCAAGTCAGCATTCGGCGGTTGAGTGGTAGTGCTGGGAGTCATTCAGAGTTCGTCGAAGTTCTCAACGACTTGACCGAGATGCAGCAGTCACGCGACTCGCAGCGGCAGATGGAGTCGCGCCTGGAGAGGCTCGAGCATACGAGCGCCTCTATGAAGTCGCTCGTGGCACTGTCTGCGGGCTCTGGGCTGTCGGCCGACCTGCTGAAGCCGATGTTCGAGAATTTACCCTCAGCGTTCCGGGCACCGAGCATGCTGCGCGTCCACCTGCAATCGCCGTGGCTAACTATGGGTCGCAGCGGCGCTACCCAGCAGAGCCTATGGCAGCGCAGTCTCGATTTCGGTGGCGACCGCAGCGGTCGGCTGGAACTTTATTACGCGGATCCGACCGGCAGTCTCGGTGGCGGTCTGGACGCCGAGGAACGCGCCCTCGCCGAAGCATTCGCCGAGGTGTTGCAAGCAGTCGGTCGACGAACGAGCGGCTGAGAACTCAGCCGCCTGGAGGCGCAACGAAGCCTTCGGGTTTTGTCGCCCCGGCGCCAAAGATAAATTTCTCCATTTCGCTCTCGAGAAACTTTCGCGCTTTCGGCTCGATCGGCACCAGTCGATACTCGTTGATCAGCATGGTTTGGTGCGCAACCCAGCGCTGCCAGCCCTCCTTCGAAACCTGACGCCAAATACGCACGCCAAGCTCGCCCGGGTAAACGGGCCGCTCTAGGCCCGGCGCGGATTTCTTCAACACGACGCAATCGACCATGCGGACAGGTGTATCAGCCATAAGGGGCGTTCCTCGAGAGTTCGAACGTCTGCCCCAGCAGATCGTCGAGCAGTTGTTTGGCGGGCGCGGGCAAACCGATCCGCATCGCACCGTCCTGCGGGTTATACCAGAGGACCCCTGAGGGCTCCATCACGCGATCATCGGCTGCCACATCGCGCAGCAGCAGCGGCGTGATCGACAGATCGAAGTGCGTGAAGGCGTGATCGATAGTGCCGAGTGTTTCGAGCGCAGCAGGCTCCACCGCAAAACGCTGGCGCGCGTAGCTCTCTGCCGCGGTCGGCGTATCGAACTGCAACGGGCACCACAAGCCGCCCCAAATCCCGCGCTCGGGTCGTCGTTCGAGCAGCACGCGCCCTGCGGTATCGATCGGTAACAGCCACCAGCATGCACGGGCAGGACGTGCCTTGCGCGCCGCGCGCGGCTTGGGCGAGGGAATCTCATGCTGGCGAGCTGCCGCACGCGCCAGGCACTGCGTCGTCACCGGGCAAACCACACATGCGGGATTGCGCCGGCTGCACACCGTAGCCCCGAGATCCATGATCGCCTGGGTATAGATCGCCACGTCCTGCGCTGGAGTACAGGCGTCTGCCAACGCCCAGAGTCGCTGCTCCACGGCGCGCTGCGCCGCGTTGCCCTCGATCGCGAAGAGACGGCCGAGCACCCGCTTCACGTTGCCATCGAGTATGGGTTGCCGCTCATCGTAAGCAAGGGCCAAAATCGCCCCCGCTGTCGATCGGCCGATACCCGGCAGTGCGGCGACATCGGCGAAGTGGCGCGGGAACTCGCCACCGAATCGCTCGCAGATCTGCCGTGCAGCGCGATGCAGATTGCGAGCACGGGCGTAGTAGCCCAAACCCGTCCACAGATGCAGCACCTCATCAATCGGCGCCTCACCCAGCGCGCTCACCGTGGGGAAGCGCGCCATGAAGCGCTCGAAGTATCCGATGACCGTGGACACCTGCGTTTGCTGCAGCATGATCTCGGATACCCAGACACGATACGCGCTGCGATCGCGCTGCCAGGGCAAGTCCTGTCTGCCGCTGCGTCGCTGCCACGCCACCAGCAAGGGCCCCAGTTGCTCAGGATCAATGGCGGCTGGCGGAAGTTCGGTGTCCGGCGACATATCCGCCCAATTGTAGAGTGAACACGCGAGCATCGCGGGAAACTGGACGACAGACTCGCGCCAGAGGACGATACGCCGTACCAACGCTGCCTTGACGAGATCCCGCTACACCATGCTTCGCTTGATGTTCCGCGGCGCGCTGCTGTGCGCCATGTTGTTTGCCGGTCATACGTTGCAGGCGGTGACGCCCGCACCGTCTCTCGCGCCACCCGATGCGGTGGGCGAGTTGCTGCGCGAGCGGCTGGATGCGCTCGGGGCTGGGCAACCCGTCACGGTGGAGGGCGAAACGCTGATCGCCACGCGCTCGCTTAACAAGTTGTACGAGCTCAACGCCTATCGCCCTTACTGGGACGCAACGCGCCTGCAATCGCTGGTCCAATTGCTGGCGGATATCGAAGACGATGGCCTGCGGCCCTCCGACTATCACCTCGCACCGCTGCAGCGGCTTAGAGCCCTGCCCAACCCGAACCCGCTCGAGCGGGTGGCCCTCGAACTGCTGGCCTCCGATGCTTACGCACTCATCGTCTACCATCTGTACTTCGGCAAGGTCGATCCGGTATCGCTGGATTCGAACTGGAATTTCGACACCCGTGACATCCGCGATGTCGATCCGGTTCGCTTCGTGCACGAGGCCATCCGCGGCAACCGCATTCGCAGCAGCATCGAGCTCGTGCGCCCATCGCACTGGATGTACCAGGCCGGGCGCGAGGCGCTCGCCGCCTACCGGCAAATCGCTGCGCTCGGCGGTTGGCCGATTATTGCCGGCGGTCCAACGCTGAAACCCGGCATGAGCGATGCGCGCGTGATCGTGCTGCGTCGTCGCTTAGCCATCAGCGGTGATCTGGCCGCCGTGGGCGCAACTTCGACCCCGCGCGATGGCAGGGGCGAAGATTTCTTTGACCCGCAACTCGAGTCAGCTCTGCGCCACGCGCAGCGCAGACACCGCCTCGCCGTGGACGGCTCGCTCGGGCCTGCAACGCTGCAGGCGCTCAACGTTCCCGTGGAGCAACGCATCGCGCAACTACGGGTCAACCTCGAGCGCGGTCGTCAAGTGCTGCACGAAATCAAGGAGGGCGATCTTGTCATCGTCGATATCGCTGGCTTCGAGGTGCACTTTGTCCGCGACCGCAAGCGTATCTGGCAATCGCGCGCGGTGGTCGGGCAGCCCTTCCGTGAAACCCCCGTATTCAAGGCCAGCATCAACAACGTGGTCATTAATCCCACTTGGACCGTACCGCCCGGCATCCTCGAAAAGGACATCCTGCCTGCGCTGCGTCGAGGTGATCGCAGCATCCTGACGCGCAAAAATTTGCAGGTACTTGATCGTAACGGGGCACCGGTCAACGCTGCAGCCATCGACTTCAGTCGCTACACCGCGCGCAACTTTCCCTACCTGCTGCGCCAAGCCGCGGGCCCCTCCAATGCGCTCGGCGCGGTGAAGATCAACTTCCCGAACCCGCATCTGGTCTACCTGCACGACACACCCAGCAAGTCGCTGTTCGACGAAAACAACCGCACGTTCAGTTCGGGCTGCATCCGCACCGAACGACCGCTGGAGCTCGCCGCTTGGGTGCTCGGTGATCCGGCGCGTTGGAACGCAGCCTCGCTGCGCAGCGCCGTCGACAGTGGCGAGACGCGCACCCTGCGGATGGCGAAACCCGTACCGGTGCTGCTGATCTACTGGACGGCCGATCGAGATGACGATGGCAGCATCGTCTTCAAGCCCGACCCCTATGGCCGCGATGGGCGCGAACTCGCCGCGCTCGACAGCCCCTTCAAGCTCGGCAAGCGACCGCGCCTGTAGCGCCAGGATTGCGTACGGCCCGCGCGGCGCGCTACTGCAGTTCGCGCTCGTGCAATTTGAGCGCTACCTGCCCCGGTGCCTCGAGATAGAGATGCGGCCCCTCGAAGCGCAGCGTACGCACGCCCTGCAGCGCCTTGAGTAGCACCGCCTCGAAAGCCATACGCCCCTCCTCGCAGGCCATGCGGGTCGACATCGGGGCCAGGATGCGCAGCTGCATCGCGGCAGCGTCGAGTTCGTAGCCGGCGCTCGAACGGTTGCAACCGGTATGGCCGCTGACCCGGCCCTCGGCGAAGGTGAGGATCACGGGCTCGCCGTTGTCGCCATGCGGTACCGCAGTGCCCTCCCAATAGACGAGCTCCCAGCGATGTGCCTGCAGTCGCTGGCTAACATCCGCTGCTGGCAGAGTCGAGCTGGTGGGCCGGGTCGCGCCGGTGTTCAGGCCGGTACAGGCACCGAGGACCAAACTGGCGGCACAGAGCAGGACGGCATGGCGCATAAATCCTCGCTGGCTTGACTGCCCCAACGGGCGATCGGGCTAGAATAGCGCATGGTCGATTTTCATCTGACCGACATCTCCAAAGTGGTGCAGCTCGTGCTGGCACCCGCCTTCGTCGTGGCCGGCATCGGTACGTTCGTGACCATCCTCACGCAGCGCCTCGCCCGCGTCGTCGACCAGTGGGTGAAACTCGACGAGACCCACCCACAGCGCGAGATCGAGTCAGCTGAACTCGGTTTGTCGCGCGACGTGCTCAGCCGGCGCGCCCAAATGATCCGACGGGCAATCCTCCTCTGTACCTTCGCTGCCATCATCATTTGCAGTCTGATTGGGCTGCTGTTCCTCGACGCCATGACCAGCACCGACCTGTCGATGCTGATCGCGCTCGTGTTCGTGCTGGCGATGACCGCCTTGATCTTCGGTCTGACGTACTTTCTGCGGGAAATCCATCTCGCCACGGCACCGCTGCGCGACCGGCTGCGTCGCTGAGCGCCGTCCGATGCGTGGCGGCCGGCCCACGCCCCACAAGGCCCCCTCCCCCCCTTTGCTAGGCTAGCGCCGTTGTCACGGACTGCTTGACGGGGGGTTACCGTGGAAGAGATCACACTCGCGCACGGCGTTTTCAAATACATTCATATCTTGCTGTTCGTCTATTGGCTGGGCGGCGATGCAGGCGTGTTCTACTCGAGCACCTTTGTCACCAACACCAAACTGTCGCGCGAGGCGCGCCTGACGGCGTTCAAGATCTTCATCAACCTCGACATGCTGCCGCGCTATTGCCTTGCGCTGATGCTGACGGTCGGCGGTGTGCTAGCCGAATTCATCGGCTACGAGCATCCGATGTGGCAGACCGTGGCGATCGTGGCACTCGGACCCATCTGGGTCTGGGTAGTGCATACCATCCATGCGCGCGAAGGCTCCGAGTTCGGCAAAACGCTCGCGACCTGGGATCGTCGCTTTCGCGTATTCATGATCGTCGCAATCATTGCCTCGGTCGCCTATCACTGGACCACCGGGCCGCTGCAGCCGTATCCGTGGCTCGCCGCGAAACTGCTGATCTTCGCCTTCCTCATTTTCTGCGGCTTCATGATTCGACTGAAAATCCCGCCGTTCATCGAGGGATTCAAGGTCATGGCTGCAAGCGGGGCCACCCCGGAAAGCGATCAGAAAATGATCGACGGTATGGGTGCCTGCCGACCCTACGTGCTGCTGATCTGGGCAGGCGTGGCGATCTCAGCGCTGCTTGGCGTGCTGAAGCCGGGTTGAGCACACAGCCGCTTGGATTGAGCCCCAAAACCGCTCCGCTCGCGCTGCTCTGGCATCGCACCGATCTGCGGCTCTGCGACCAGCCGGCACTCGTCGCTGCGGCAGAGGCCACCGCGGGTCGGGTAATCGGCGTCATCGTGCTCCCCGAGGTGACGCGCGCGAGTCCGCGCCGCATGGGGTATCTGCTGCAGACGATCGACGAACTGCGTGTCGCGTGGCGCGACCGGGGTTCGGCTCTCTTCGTGCTACGTGGCAAACCTCAGGACTGCCTGCCGATACTCGCCGCCCAGCTCGGCGTGTACGAGGTACACACGGCGCCCTGCCCTGCGTTCGATGAGCAACTCGAGAATGCCGCCGTACGCGAGGCCCTCGCGGCGCACGACATCCCGCTCGCGGTACATGATGAGGTCACGCTGATCGCCGCAGCCGATTTGCCGTTCGCGGTCGATGCGCTCCCCGACGTATTTTCGAATTTTCGGCGCGCCGTCGAACGGGGCGGTGCCTGGGGAGCACTAGCTCGCGAACCACTCGGAGAGTGCGAACTGGCGTCCCTGCCGGAGGATCTCATCGCGCTCGCCAACGAGCACACTGATGCCGTGTACGCCGCGGCGGATCTCACCGCCGCGCGGGCTGCAGCGGCAGCGCACGATCCGCGCAGCTCATTCGTATGCCACGGCGGTCGCTCGCACGGTCTGGCGCGAATCCGTCATTGGTTCTGGGAGACCGATGCGATCGCCCGCTACAAGCAGACCCGCGACGGACTCATCGGCGCGGATTTCTCCTCGCGCCTTGCGCCCTGGCTTGCGCTCGGCTCGCTTTCACCGCGCGAGGTCGCCAAAGAAATCCACCGCTACGAGCGCGAGCGCATCGCCAACGAGTCGACCTACTGGCTCGGCTTCGAGCTGCTGTGGCGGGAGTACTTCCATTTCTGGGTGCGCCGCTGGGGCAGACGGGCGTTTGCGGCAACCGGCGTTCGCGGTCGCACGCCCTGCGGCGCACAGGATGCCGCCGTGTTCGAGCGATGGTGTCGGGGCACCACAGGCGAGCCTTTGGTCGATGCCGGCATGCGTGAGCTTGCGGCCACCGGACAGCTATCGAATCGAGCGCGGCAGAATGTCGCCAGCTGGCTGACGCGAACCGCAGGCATCGACTGGCGTTGGGGCGCCGCGTGGTTCGAAGAACACTTGATCGATTTTGACGTGGGCCCGAACTGGGGCAACTGGCAATACGTCGCGGGCGTCGGCAACGACCCACGAAACCGCGTGTTCAACTTACAGGCTCAGGCAGAGCGCTACGATCCGAACGGTGCCTACCGCACGCGATGGCTCGGCTGAGATGTCAGTCGCCGGCTAGGGGCCCCGGCGCTCGTCTACGGCAGCAGAACGGTTGACCCCGTGGTCTTGCGCGCCTCGAGATCGCGATGCGCCTGGGCGGCCTCGGCGAGAGCGTACCGCTGGCCGATATGCAGCTTGACCTTGCGCGCACTCACCACGCGAAAGAGGGCTCGCGCGGCCGCGTCGAGATCCTTGCGATCAGCGATGTACGCAAACAGCGAGGGCCGCGTGAGAAACAGCGAGCCGCGCTTGGAGAGTTCGAGCGGCGAGATCAGAGGTGGCGGGCCCGACGCGTTGCCGTAACTCACCATCATGCCGAGAGGTTTCAGGCAATCGAGTGAGTCCATGAACGTCTCGCGCCCGACGGAGTCGTACACCACGGCGACACCCTGGCCGCCCGTCAGGGCGCGTACCTGCTCGACGATTTTGTCGCGGCCCATCACGAGCACGTGCTTGCAGCCATTGCGCCGAGCGAGCGCGGCTTTGGCCTCGCTGCCCACCACGCCGATCACTCGCGCGCCGAGCGCTTTGGCCCACTGACACAGAATCAGCCCGACGCCACCGACGGCCGCATGCACCAGAATCCAGTCGCCCCGCTGCACGCGATAGGTGCGTCGCAACAGGTACTCGGCTGTCAGCCCCTTGAGCATCAGCGCCGCAGCCTGTTCGTCACTCACGGATTTCGGCAGTTTGACGAGCCGGCTCGCCGGCACGTTGCGCACTTCACTGTAGCTGCCCGGTTGCGTGTGCACGTACGCCACGCGATCACCCTTGCGAAACCCGCGCGCCTTGCGGCCTACTGCGACGACGACACCGGCAGCCTCACGCCCGAGGCCGCCAGGTAGCGGCATCGGATACAAACCGCTGCGATCGTAGACGTCGATGTAGTTCAGACCAATGGCGGTATGGCGCAACTGCACCTCGCCTTCGGCGGGCGCACCAGGATCGCACTCTTCGAAACGCATCGCTTCGGGGCCGCCGGCCTCGTGGATGCGGATGGCTTTGGACATGCCGCGAGTTTACAACGCGGACAGCCGACTCGGCGGGCCGCTTACAGGGCCGACTCGTCTGTCTCACCCGTGCGGATGCGGATCACCCGGTCGATGTCGGTGATGAAAATCTTGCCGTCGCCGACCTTGCCCGTCTTGGCCGCCTTGACGATGGCCTCCGTGACCTGATCGACGAGATCAGCGCGCACGGCCACTTCGATGCGGGTCTTCGGCACGAAGTCGACGACGTACTCAGCGCCGCGATACAACTCGGTGTGGCCGCGTTGGCGACCGAAGCCTTTGACTTCCGTGACGGTCATGCCCGAGACGCCGATTTCCGACAAGGCAGCGCGGACGTCGTCGAGCTTGAAAGGCTTGATGATGGCGGTGACGAGTTTCATGTTGTGGTACTCCCGATGCGTGGCGCCCAACCGTGGCGCCAGCAATATTGCACCTTCCGTGCCACGCCGGCGAGACCCTGTTCAAAGCATTTTTTGCGGCTCACCCGCGCTCTAGCCGCACGGAGCGCACCATTATGGCGCAGCAGGGTCGAGCATCCGCCCGCGTGTGGTGCGCAGAAGAGTTATTTCCTATGCTGGCGTGCATGGATCGCATCGTCATCGTCGGGGCCGGACAAGGGGCGGCTCAGTGCGTAGAGGGACTGCGCCGCAAGGGCTATCCCGGCGCCATCACGGTGATCGGCGAGGAGCCCGTACTGCCCTACCAGCGCCCGCCACTGTCCAAGAAGTACCTCGCCGGCGAATTGCCCATCGATCGGATGCTGCTGCGCCACGAGGCGTTCTACGCCGAGCAGCGAGTCGAAATGCTGACGGGGCGACGGGTCGCGCGCCTCGATCGGGACCGGCGCTGCGTGCACCTCGATGACGGGTCACTGCAGGCCTACGACGCGCTTGTCCTCGCCACCGGCAGCCGCCCGCGGTCGCTGCCCTTGGTGGGCGCCGAGGCGCCAGGCGTGCATGTGCTGCGCACCATGGCCGACGCAGATGGGCTACGGTTCGAGGCGGCGGCTGGCAAGCATGCCGTGATCATCGGCGGCGGGTACATCGGTCTCGAGACGGCCGCAACCCTGCGCCAACTCGGCATGGAAGTGACCGTGCTTGAAGCCGCGGATCGATTGATGAACCGGGTGGTCGCGGAGCCCGTCTCCACTTACTACCACCACGAACATACCCGCCACGGCGTCACGATTCGCTGCGCGGCACGGGTCATCGGCTTGCGCACGGCTGCGAGCGGCCGGATCGCAGCGGTGCTCACCGACGCCGGCGAGCTCGCTGCGGACCTGCTCGTCATTGGCGTCGGCGTCGTGCCGAACGATGAACTCGCGCGTGAGGCAGGCCTCGATTGCGACAACGGGGTTCTGGTAGACGAGCGATGCCGAAGTTCGGATCCGCTGATCTACGCCATCGGCGATTGCAGCAATCATCCCTCGCTGCACTACGGTCGGCGTGTACGGCTCGAGTCCGTCGACAATGCCTTTGAGCAGGCAGCCACTGTCGCAGCCAACCTCGCCGGCGTGGATACCGTGCATAACCGTGTGCCGTGGTTCTGGTCGGATCAGTACCACCACAAGATGCTGATCGTGGGACTCTCGGGCGGCCATGATCGCATGGTGCTGCGCGGCGACCCGGCGTCACACAGCTTTTCGTGCTGCTACCTGCGCGAGGGTGAGTTGATCGCCATCGACACGGTCAACAACGCCAAGGATCAGATGGCGGCGCGCAAGTTGATTGCGGCGTCCTTTCGAGCCGACCCGAGCAAGCTCGCCGACGCGAGCATCGCGCTCAAAGATTGCGGCATCTAGGCGGCCCGTTCAGGTGAATTAGCCTTTATTAGTCTGGATTAACCGCGGTGTCGATCAGCGGTCCGACTCGCGTAGTCGCTGCAAATACTCCGCGGGAGTGAGGATCAGAATCCCTTCGTGGCAGACCAGCTCCATAAGGTCGCGATCACCACTGATGATCGCGTCGGCCTGACCCGTCACGGCCAGGGAGAGAAACTTGTCGTCATCCGCATCGCGTGAACATCCCTTCGCGGTACTCGCATCGTCGTGCCAGAGCGCGAGCTCCACGAGCGAAGCGAGGAACGCGCTCCAACTGTCGGCGTCGCGATATCGGTCGAACTTGGGTCGATCCAGACGGGAGACGAGCTCCGCAAAAGTCGACTCGGACAGCAAGATGTCGATCTCCAGATCGAGAACAAGGTCGATCAACTCGCGCGCCGTTCCGTGTGGAGACAGCAGTGCAGCAATCCAGACGTTGCTGTCGATAACCAGCCGTTCAGCTTTCATCCACGAGCAGCTGATCGAGAGCGCTGTCGTTCAGACCCTGTGCCTTGGCGTACTGACCCGCCCGCTGCAACGATTGGCGAAGCCGCTCACGGGCCATACGCTGACGACGCTGGTAGCTCTCAGCCGAAATCACCACCACCGACGGACGACCGTTACGGGTGATGCTGACGGGCTGCCGCTGGGCGGTTTCCAGCACCTCGCCCAGACGGGTTTTGGCTTCAAGGGCCGTGATCGTTTTCATCGCGCCCAGAATAGCTATTCTGGGCGGAACAGGCAATGAGAAAGCCTAGCTCCCTGATGCCCGCGGCAACTCGGGGTAGCGCCCGAGTCGCAGCAGCATGAGACCGGACAGGACGAACATGCCTACGTACACCCACAGCGCCGGGGTGTGCGTACCGAGCGAATCAAAGACCCGATTGGTGACGATCACGGCGGTGCCCGAGCCGAAGGTCCAGGCGGCGTACTGCCAGCCGTAGTTCTCGCCGTAGGCGAAGTTGCCGAAGTAGCGGGTGATCAGCACAGCGATGACGTCGAGCTCAGCGCCTGCCGCAAGACCGATGCACACCGCGGCGATCAACGCCGTCGTACCACTCGCATCGAGCGCGAGCAGCGTCACACCGATGATGGGAAAGATGAGGATCGTCGTTGCAACGAGCGGGGCAAAGAATCGATCCATCAGAAAGCCCGCAAAGGCCCGACCGACGATCAGGGCGAGCCCGAGGGCGCCCTGCACGGCAGCGGCCTGCTCCGGTGTAACGCCGCGCGCACTCAGGATGGGAACAAGCGGGATGAGCACGCCACCGATGCCGAACGAGAGCAGCAGGAAGGCGATGAACATCTGCCAGAAGCGCCACTGGCGACGTGACTCGCGCGCATCGTAACCAAAGCGCTCGACCGGCATCGCGGCGTGGCCGGATGTCGCCGCTGCAGCCCCGCCCTGCGGCGAATCACCGTCGAGCCCAAGGCCCACATCGCTCGGCGAATCACGCAGCTTCCAGAACACGATGGGTAGGGTCAGCACCAGCGTCAGCAGGCCGAGGCCGACGTACGCACCGCGCCAGCCAACGGTGCTGATGAGGTACTGCGACACCGAGGACAGCACCGCTCCACCGATGCCGATGCCGGCGAGCGCCGCACCGAATGCCTGCCCTCGTCGCCGGTCGAACCACGCGGCGATGACCCGCGAATAGGCGACCGAGGAGGTACCCGCGCCAATGATCGGCATCAGCGCGAACACCGCATAAAAATGCAACGGGTTGGGGGTCAGCCAATAGAGTGAAATCAGCGCGAGCGCAAACAGCACAATGCCAAGCAGCGCCCAACGACGCACGCCCTGGCGATCGAAGAGGCGCCCGATGTAGAGCGAGGAGACCACCGTCACCACCGTGCCGACCAGCGTCACGATCGCGTACTGGGTCTGGCTCCAGCCGAATTCTTTGGTGATCGGGCCCTGGAAGATGCCGATGGCGAACAAATTGATCGAGGCCACGCCGGTGGCAAGTCCCACCATGGTCGCGAACACGAGGCCGCGCGTGCCCCTGGGCAAAGCGGCGAGCACAGCCGCGACGATCGCGAGCGCAATCATCGCGCCGCGAAACAGCGGCGGAACGGTGAATGCAACGCCGAGCAGAATGACCGCCAAGGCCACGAGGCGCTTGTCGAATGGCATAGACCCCCCTTGCGACCCGTTACAATCGGGCCTGCGCGATCATAGCCCGAACACGCCCGGAGACGCCCCATGCGCACGACGCTGCCGCTTGCCGCCCTGCTGATCCTGCTGTGCTCGGTAGGCGAGGCGCTGTCGGCGGCGGACACCGCGCCCGCGAACGCACCCCAGGAGAATCGCATGCTGGCCATAGCCATCCACGGTGGAGCCGGAGTCATCGCACGCAGCGAGATCGGCGCCGATAACGGGGCCCGCTATCGACAGGGACTCGAGCAGGCGCTCGATGCGGGCTACGCCGTGCTCGCTGCCGGAGGCAACAGTCTCGACGCCGTGACCGCCGCGGTGCGCACGCTCGAAGACAACCCACTGTTCAACGCTGGACGCGGCGCCGTGCTGGCCCATGACGGGTCTGCTGAGCTCGATGCCTCGATCATGAACGGCAAGACGCTGCAAGCCGGTGCCGTCACGGGCGTCCGACACGTGAAGAATCCCATCGATCTCGCCCGGCGGGTGATGGAAGCCTCACCGCACGTCATGCTCTCGGGCAACGGCGCGGAGGAATTCGCGCTCGGTCAGGGATTCACGCTGGTGCCCAACGACTACTTCATCACGCCGACGCGCAAAGCACAGCTCGATCGGGTACTGCGCGGCGCCACTCAACCGCGCAACGAACTGGCCGGGCTCGGCACGGTCGGCGCCGTCGCCGTCGATGCCGCGGGCAACGTCGCAGCGGCCACCTCGACGGGCGGCATGACCAACAAGCGTTGGGGACGCATTGGTGATTCGCCGATCATCGGTGCGGGCACCTACGCGAACAACGCCAGTTGTGCCGTCTCAGCCACCGGTCACGGCGAGTTCTTCATCCGCTCGGTCGTCGCCTACGACATCTGTGCACTCGTCGAGTACCGAGGGCTGTCGCTCGCCGATGCGGCGCGCGAGGTGGTGCACGGCAAGCTCGTCCAGCGCGGCGGTGAGGGCGGCGTGATCGCAGTCGATGCCCGCGGCAACGTCGCAATGGAGTTCAACAGTCCGGGGATGTTTCGCGGCATGCGCGACTCGAGCGGCCGACGGAGCGTGGCGATCTACGCCGATTAGCGCCAGGCGCAAGTTGACTTGCGCGCAGTACGTTACGCGAGATAACTCGCGAGGAACGCGTCGAAATCGCCCTGCGGCGCGCGCGCCATCGCTTCGGCCGCCTGCAGCGACTCTTCCGCCTGCGAAGCAAACTCCGCGAGTCGCGCCGGGTTCGGCGCATGCAGATCGAGAAAATACGCCTTGTGGGCGGCCGAGGTGCGCAGCGCCAGATCAAAGAAAGACTCGCCCGTGGTGCGCAGTTCCTGAATCAGCCGTGACGAGGGCGTGAGCGAGACATCGTCGAGCTTTGCCGCCTGCACGGCGAGGGCTGCGGCGTACGGCTTTTGCGGATCGCCATGATCGAGCATTTCGCAGACGCCCTGCATCTGATCGAGGATCTCGCGCGCCCAATCGAGCATAGGCACATTGCGCCCGTCACGCACGAGCTGCAGATTGGGTTCGCGCCCGTGTCGCGCGACGGTCACGTGATTGCCATCGAGCGCCGCCTGTTCGCCGGCGTCGATGAGCGCGCTGTCGCGCATCAGGCAGAACGCAAGAAAAGCCTCGAGGAAGCGCATCTTGTTCTGATTGACGCCCACCGGATCGAAGGCGCTGACATCGAGCGCGCGCACCTCGACGTATTCGACTCCGGCGCGCAGCAGCGCTTTGGTGGGCCGCTCACCCGAGCGAGCCACACGCTTGGGACGGATGAATGAGTAGTACTCGTTTTCGATCTGCAGCAGATTGGCATTGAGCTGCCGATATTCGCCATCGACCTTCACACCCAGCCGCTCGTACTCCGGATGCGGCGTACTGATCGCGCGCGTCAGATCACGCACATAGTCAGCGAGACTGTTGACCGACACTTCCACGCCCGACTGATTGCGGTTGCGATAGCCGAGATCGCTCATGCGGAGCGACGTGGCGTTCGGCTCCCAGGCGGTGCCGCGGCCGAACTCCGGCAAGGTTTCGCCGCGCGCGCGCAGGAACGATTTACACACCGTCGGCGATACGCCGAACAGATACAGCACGATCCATCCATGCCGGCGGTAGTTGCGCAGCAACTCGAAATAACTCGCCGACACGAAGTCCTGCCCCGCATCGCGTGACTCGCGGATGCTGGCCCAGGCCTCCCACAAACGCTCCGGAAAGGAATAGTTGAAGTGCACCCCGGAGATCGCCTGCATCACCCGGCCATACCGCAGACCGAGACCCTCGCGGTAGATGGTCTTCATGCGGCCGACATTGGAAGGGCCAAATTGCGCAATCGGAATGCTGGCGTCGCCATCGACCACACAGGGCATGGACGTTGCCCACAACAACTCATCACCGAGATGCCGGTACACGAACTGGTGCAGATCGCAGAGGTACTGCAGCAGTTCCCAATTGGTGCGGAACGTCGGCGTGACGAGCTCGATCAGCGCCTCAGAATAATCCGTCGTAATGTGATCATTGGTGAGCGCCGAGCCGAGTGCCGCGGGATGCGCCGTGGTCGCGATGCGACCTTCGGGGGTGACGCGCAAGGATTCCTTCTCGACCCCACGACGGCCGCCTTGCAGCAGCGTGGAATCGCCGGCGTTGATCAACAACGCCAAGCGGCGCTCAAAGACGCGATCGATGCGTGAACTCGCCATGGTGTGTGCTACCAGGGGATCCGGCCGGTGAGCACCTCACGCGCCATGCGAAAGTCACCGCGCAGGCTGTAGAGGGGGTGCTTGAAGGTGGCCGGCGTGTTCTTCTCGAAAAAATAGTGCCCGACCCAGGCCAGCGCGTAGCCGGTGATGAGCGCAGAGACGAGCAGCCGCGGCTGAGCCTGCGCTACGGCCAAAACGATCTGCAGCAGTGCGCCGAGCGTGCCCACCACGTGCAAGCGTCGCGAAGTGCGATTCGCGTGCTCACCGAGGTAGAACGGGTAGAACTCCTGGAACGTCTTGAAGGACATGGGCGCGCGGACTTGCTTGCAGAGCCTTGGGCTACGGGCGGGCATCTTGCCGTGCCCATGGCGACAGGCGCAACCGCAACGGCCACGGGACTCGCCGGCATCGGTGCAAGCGTTTACCCTACGGTTCATGATCACCCAAAACTCCCGTCATCGTGGCCTCTCGGCCACTGTCGCGCTGTGCAGCGTGCTGCTCGGCGTATCGGCCTGCTCCACGACCGGCGCCGTCGCGAAGCAGGACTCACGTGCTCGCAGCACACCGGCTTCGGCTGCGGCGAGCACGCCGGCACCGGCCTACCCGTCGACCTACAAGGCGGCCGACGCGCCGCCCACTCTGATCCGCAATGCCACCGTGCTCACCGGCTCAGGTGAGCGACTCGAAGCGGCTGACGTACTACTGCGCGACGGCAAGGTCGCCGCGGTGGGCAAGTCGCTCGCGGCACCGGCGGGCGCGCGCATCATCGATGCCAGCGGCCGATGGGTCACGCCGGGCATCATCGACGTGCACTCGCACCTCGGCGTGTATCCCTCGCCGGGCGTCGAGGCGCACTCGGATGGCAACGAAGCCACCGCGCCGTCCACTGCGCAAGTGTGGGCTGAGCACTCCGTTTGGCCGCAGGATCCAGGGTTCGAGGCTGCGCTCGCCGGCGGCGTCACCGCCATGCAGGTGTTGCCGGGATCGGCCAATCTTTTCGGCGGTCGCGGCGTCGTGCTGAAGAACGTACCGTCGGTGACCTATCAGGGGATGAAATTTCCCGATGCACCGCAGGGACTGAAGATGGCCTGCGGCGAAAATCCGAAACGCGTCTACGGCAATCGCCGCCAACTGCCCTCGACCCGCATGGGCAACGTGGCCGGCTGGCGTGCGCAGTGGATCGAAGCGCAGGAATACCAGCGTGACTGGCGCCAGTACGAGGCGCGCGTCGCAGCCGGCGCAAAGGACCTGCGCCCGCCGAAGCGCGATCTGCGACTCGAGACGCTCGCCGGCGTGTTGCGCGGCGAAATCCTCATCCAGCACCACTGCTACCGCGCCGACGAGATGGCCATCGTGCTCGATATGGCACGGGAGTTCGGCTACAAGGTCACGGCGTTCCACCACGCCACCGAGGCCTACAAGATCGCCAACCTGCTCGCCGAGAACAACGTTTGCGCAGCGATGTGGGCAGACTGGTGGGGCTTCAAGATGGAGTCCTACGATGCGATCCCGGAAAACGTGCTGCTCGTGGACGCGGCGCCCGGCAGTTGCGCCATCGTGCACTCGGATTCCTCCGAGGGCATCCAGCGTCTGAACCAGGAAGCTGGGAAAATCATGGCTTCGGCGCTGCGCATGGGTCAGCAGGTTAAGCCCGAGCACGCCATCACCTGGCTCACGCGCAACGCAGCCCGTGCGCTGGGCGTCGACGCCGTCACCGGCACGCTCGAAGTCGGCAAGAGCGCCGACGTCGTGATCTGGAATCGCGATCCCTTCAGCGTCTACGCGCTTGCCGATCAGGTGTTCATCGACGGCAACATCCGCCTCGATCGCTCGCGCCCGCGCGGTGCGCCGGAGTCGGACTTCCTGCTTGGGCAACCGGCTACCGTTGCCGCCACCTCGGAGACTGCGCCATGACTCGCTTTTCACGACTTCTGAGCGCGTGCGCCCTCGGCGTGATGTTGGGCCTGGTCGGCACGGCCAGCGCAGCCGACAGCCTTTTGATCCGCAACGCCACGGTCCACACCCTGACGAGCGAAGCGCAACTCGGCACTGATGTGCTGATTCGCGATGGCCGCATCGTCGAGATCGGTCGAGGCCTCGCGGCTCCAAGTGGCGTGCGCGTGATCGACGCGCAGGGCCGACCGGTGACCCCGGGAATTTTTGCCGGCCTATCACGCATCGGTGTTGAGGAGATCGGCCTTGAGTCCACCACCGGTGATCATGCACAGCGGCTTGGCCAGATGCGGCCGGAGTTCGACGTCTCACTCGCCTACAACCCGGCGGCCATGTCCGTCGGCGTGCACCGCAGCAATGGGCTAACGTTCACGGTACTCACGCCCGGCGCGGCCTCGGGCGGCAGCCTCGTCGCCGGACTCGGCGCGCCCGTGAGCTTCGGCGAGTCGGGCATCCTGCCGCAGCGGATGCTGTTCGTCGATCTCGGTGGCGATGCGAACGATCTGTCAGGCGGCAGCCGCGCAGCGCAGTTCATGCTGCTGCGACAAGCCATCGTCGAGGCGCGGGCGCCCAACCTCGTCATGGTGCACGACGAGCGGCTGCTTTCGCCCTCCGGGCGGCAAGTGCTGCTCGATTTCCTGAAAAATCCGGGACTCATTGTGTTCGACGTGGATCGTGCCGCGGATATCCGCAACGTGATCCGTCTCGTACGCGAGGAAAAGTTGCGGGCCGCCATCCGCGGCGGCTCGGAAGCCTGGCGCATCGCCCGCGAACTGGCCGTCGCGCAAATTCCGGTCATCCTCGATCCGCTCGTCAACCTGCCCGACAGCTTCGACGATCTGGGCGCAACCCTCGAAAACGCCGCGCGGCTGCGCAAGGCCGGTGTCACCGTCGCCATCTCCATGCGCGGCAGCGAGGTGGACGATGCCGGCAAAGCGCGGCAGGCCGCGGGTAACGCCGTGGCGCACGGACTGCCCTGGGCGGACGGCCTGGCCGCGATCACGCGGGTGCCGGCTGAAATCTTTGGCATCGGCGATCGCTTCGGCAGTCTTGCGATCGGGCGCACGGCGGATCTCGTCATGTGGAGCGGCGATCCGCTCGAGGTCAGCAGCGCCGCGTTGCTGGTTCTGACCAACGGCACCGTGCAATCACTCGACTCTCGGCACAGTGCACTGCGTGATCGTTATGCCGAACGGGTGCGCACCGGGACTGCGCGCTGAAGTAGCGAGGGTCTGACGCATGCTGGTCGGTTCAAACGTTCGTCGGGTTGCCATCGTCGGCGGTTCGCGCATCCCGTTCGCGCGCTCGCACGGCGCCTACGCGCGCGCGGGCAACGCCGAGATGCTGACGGCGGCGCTGCAAGGCGTGGTGTCGCGCTTCGGACTCGACGGCGTGCGTCTCGGCGAAGTGGCGGCGGGCGCGGTCATCAAACATTCGCGTGACTTCAACCTTGCGCGCGAATGCGTGCTCGGCACCACGCTCGATCCGCACACGCCCGCCTTCGACCTGCAGCGCGCCTGCGGCACGAGCCTCGAGGCGGCGATCGGCATCGCCAACAAGATCGCACTCGGGCAGATCGATGCCGGCATCGCGGGTGGCGTCGACTCGGTGAGTGATCCTCCGGTCGTGTATGGGCGTGAATACCAGCAGATCCTGCTGCGAGCGTTCCGCGCGCGCAGCCTCGGCGCCCGGCTTGCACCCTTCCTGTCGCTGCGCCCACGGCACTTCAAGCCGATGATCCCCGACGCTAGCGAACCGCGCACCGGGCTCTCCATGGGCGAGAGCTGCGAGCTGATGGCCAAGCGCTGGGGCATCACCCGTACCGCGCAGGACGAAATCGCCTTTGAGAGTCACCGCCACGCCGCGGCAGCCTGGAACGAGGGTTTCTTTGACGATCTGGTCGTACCCTTTGCCGGCCTGCAACGCGACGACAACGTTCGTCCCGACAGCTCGATCGAGAAGCTGGCTGGGCTGCGCGCGAGTTTCGATCGCTCTGCGAGCGGCACGCTCACGGCGGGCAATAGCACGCCGCTCACCGACGGCGCATCGGCGGTGCTGCTGGCCAGCGAGAACTGGGCGCGCACGCGCGGCCTGCCGATTCTCGGTTGGTTGAGCTTCGGCAAAGCCTGGGCAGTGGATTTCGAGCGCGGCTCCGAAGGCCTGCTGATGGCACCCGCCTATGCCGTGCCCGCGATGCTTGCCGATGCGAAGCTCTCGCTGCAGGACTTCGACTACTACGAAATCCACGAGGCTTTCGCTGCGCAGGTGCTGTGCACGCTCGCGGCTTGGGAGTCAGCGCAGTTCTGCCGCGAGCGACTCGGACTTGCGACGCCGCTCGGGCAGATCGAGCGAGCACGGCTCAACGTGCGTGGCAGTAGCCTCGCGATCGGTCACCCGTTTGCGGCCACCGGTGCGCGCATTCTCGCCACGCTCGCCAAATTGCTTTCCCAGGACGGTGCCGCTCGCCGCGGCTTGATCTCGGTGTGCACGGCGGGCGGAATGGGTGTGACGGCGATCGTCGAACGCGCCTAGCGCGTGCCAGCCGCCTAGCGCTTGCCAGCCGCCTAGCGCGTTCCGGAGCTGCCGAAGCCACCGCTGCCGCGCTCGGTCGCGGTGAATTCTTCGACGCGCTGCAATTCGACCTGCACCACCGGCACGACCACGAGCTGTGCGATGCGCTCACCGGGCTGCACGGAATACGCGACAGAGCCGCGGTTCCAGCACGAGACCATGAGCTGCCCCTGATAGTCCGAGTCGATCAGCCCGACGAGGTTGCCGAGCACGATGCCGTGTTTGTGGCCGAGCCCCGAGCGCGGCAGGATCATTGCGGCGAGCGTCGGGTCTTCCAGCCAGATCGCCAATCCCGTCGGCAGCAACTGCGCTTCGCCCGGACGCAGTTCGAGCGGTGCATCGAGGAGCGCTCGCAGGTCGAGCCCGGCGGAGCCGCCCGTGGCGTAAGCAGGCAGCGGGTATTCGCTGCCGAGGCGCGGATCGAGAACGCGGATCTTCAACGCGGGTTTTGACATGGATCAGCTCGTGCGGGTGAAACGGAGTCGAGTGGCGATGAGTTCGACGAGACGCTCGGCAACCACCGTCTTGCACGCGGGGCCGATCTGCAATTGACCGTCGGCCCACAGCACGAGCAGTGTGTTCTCATCCTTGTCGAACACTTTATCGTCGCCCACCTCGTTGGCGGCGATCAGATCGAGCCGTTTGGCGAGCAGCTTGCCGCGCGCATACGACTCGACGTCGTGCGTCTCTGCGGCAAACCCCACCGAGAACGGTCTGTCGGGTCGGGCAGCCACCGTGGCAAGGATATCCGTCGTTCGTTCGAGCGCGAGCTCGATGCGCTCGGCGGTCTTCTTGATCTTGTGGGAGGCGCTGAGCACGGGACGGTAGTCAGCGACCGCAGCCGTGCCGATGAACACGTCGAGTCCCACGCACTCACGCTCGACGACAGCAAGCATGTCGGCGGCACTTTCGACATCGACTCTGCGCACGCCGGGAGGCGTGTCGAGCGACACCGGCCCAGCGACGAGCACCACGTCCGCGCCCGCGGCACTCGCGGCTTCAGCCACGGCGAAACCCATCTTGCCGCTGCTGCGATTGCTGATGAAGCGAACCGGGTCGATGCGCTCGCGGGTCGGGCCCGCCGTGACGAGCACGCGTCGCCCGCTGAGCAGACCGCGATGCGCTGTGCGTGACACATCGACGGGTGTCGCGCCGCTCAGCGACGCAGCCATCCGCGTCTGATCACCCAGGGACGCGGCAAGCTGTGCGGCGATCTGCGCAGGCTCAAGCATGCGTCCTGAGCCGACCTCGCCGCAGGCCTGCTCGCCTTCGCCCGGCCCAAAGAATTCGACGCCACGCTCGCGTAATGCCGCGACGTTCGCCTGCGTGACGCTCTTGGACCACATGATGCGGTTCATCGCCGGTGCCACGCCGACGGGCGCCTCCGTGGCAAGCACCAGCGTGGTGAGCAGATCGTCCGCCCGCCCGGCGGCGAGGCGGGCCACACAATCCGCCGTGGCCGGCGCGATCAGCACGTAATCCGCCCACCGCGCGAGTTCGATATGTCCCATCGAGGCTTCGGCCGCAGGGTCCCACAGCTCTGCACGCACCTCACGCCCGGAAACAGCCTGGAAAGTGGTAGGCGTCACGAAGCGCTGCGCGCCCGCCGTCATCACGACCTGCACCTCGGCGCCGCGCTCGCGCAGACGGCGAACCAGATCCGGCGACTTGTAGGCGGCGATACCGCCGCTGACCCCAAGAAGGATCCTGCGACCCGACAAAGTGCTCATGGACGGCATTATCGATCAGGCTCGTCGGCAACGTCGATTGACGTTTGGTTATGGGAGGATTCACTGCAGTTTGCCGCTCGCGATCCCCCGCGCACCCGGCGGATCCTCGGCGCCATGGAAACACACCTCGCCGCACCACCCCCACCCGCCGCTGCCACGATCCGCCGGCGCCGTAGCCGATGGCCGCAGGATTGCGCACAACTGCCCGATGCCGAAGTGCTCGCGTTGTTGCTTGGCGCGCCGTGCAGCCGCAAATCCCTAGAGCGAGCCCAAGCCTTGCTCGGCGAATTCGGCGGCCTGCGCGCGCTGCTGGCGGCCGATCCGCGTCGCGACGCGCCTGCGCGAGCACTGGATGCGCGGGGCCTGATGCGGCTGCAGGCGGCCCTGGAGCTTGCGCGGCGGCATTACGGCGCGGCCCTGCGCTGCGGGCCCCTGCTGGGTTCGCCGGCCGAAACGCGCCGTTTCCTGACCGCACAACTGCGCGATCGGCCCTACGAGGTGTTCTGCTGCCTCTACCTCGATAACCGGCACCGTCTGATCGCCTTCGACGAACTGTTTCGCGGCACCATCGACGGCGCGAGCGTGCATCCTCGAGAGGTGGTGCGCGAGGCGCTCGCGCACAATGCCGCAGCACTGATCCTCGCCCACAATCACCCCTCTGGAGTCGCCGAGCCAAGCCGCGCCGATGAACTCATCACCAGCCGCCTGCGCGATGCCCTGGCCCTGGTCGACATCCGCGTCCTTGACCATCTGATCGTGGCCGGCCCCGTTACACTGTCGTTTGCCGAACGCGGCCTGCTCTGACCCCCCTCGCGGACCCCAAAGAAGGGGGGTACCGCACCCGCGAGGCGGGGTTAGCACACCCGGCGAGGCGAGTACCGGTTGCCGAGCCGCGCGCAGACTGGTATAAAAGCGGCCCTTTGTTCGGGGTCACAAGCCCCAGAACACCGTAAACCACTGATTTAAAAGGCTTCCTACGATGTCCCGCGTCTGCGAACTCACTGGCAAGCGCCCCACCACGGGCAACCGCGTCTCGCACGCGAACAACAAGAAGCGTCGCCGCTTCCTGCCGAACCTGCACACGCAGCGTTTCTGGCTCGAGGGCGAGAAGCGCTGGGTGTCGCTGCGCGTCAGCACCAACGCCCTGCGTACCATCGAGAAAAATGGCCTCGACGCGGTGGTCGCCGACCTGCGCGCCAAGGGCATGAAGATCTGAGCCGGAGCCCGACACCATGCGCGAAAAAGTGAAGTTGTTGTCCACGGCCGGCACGGGTCACTTCTATGTGGCCATGAAGAACAAGCGTCTGCATCCCGAAAAGATGGACGTTAAGAAGTACGACCCCGTCGTGCGCAAGCACGTGGCGTACAAGGAAACGAAGATCAAGTAAGGGCGCTACGCCCTGCCTGAATTACCCGAAGTCGAAACCACCCGTCGCGGCATCGAGCCGCACGTGGTAGGGAAACGTGTGCGTGTGTTGCGCGTGCACGAGGCAAGGCTGCGCTGGAAGGTGACCGGCGATCTGCCGCAACGACTGCAGGGTCGACGCTTCGAGTGCGTCACCCGCCGCGCCAAATACCTGCTGTTTCATTTCGACGATGGCGGCACGCTGATTCTGCACCTCGGTATGTCGGGGAACCTTCGGGTCATGCCGCCGGAATCGCCGCGCCTCAAGCACGACCATCTCGAGTGGCTGCTTGAGGACGGTACGGTGCTGCGCTTCAACGACCCCCGCCGCTTCGGCTCGGTGCACTGGCTGCAGGGTGATGCCGCTACACATCCCCTGCTGCAACACCTCGGTCCGGAGCCGCTCGAGGACGAATTCGATGCAGACTATCTTTGGGCGCGATTGCGCGATCGGCGCATCGCAATCAAGCCACTCATCATGAACGCCCAGGTGGTCGTGGGCGTAGGCAACATCTACGCGAGCGAAGCCTTGTTCGTCGCCGGCATTCGTCCGGGTCGCGCTGCGCGACGGGTAACACGTGAAGAAGCGGCGCGCCTCGTGCAGGCCATCAAGGCCGTGCTCGGCAAGGCCGTGCGGGTCGGGGGCACGACGCTGCGCGATTACGTCGGCGCCGATGGCAGTCCCGGCTACTTTCGCCAGCAACTGCAAGTCTACGAGCGTGGTGGCGAGCCCTGCCGCCAGTGCGGCACACCGATCCGCCAGCGCGTGCAAGCGCAGCGCTCGACCTACTGGTGTGCCACGTGTCAGCGCTGAGCGTACCGACGCGGCGTACGCTCGCGCCGCACTTCGCAGCGGTCGACCCTGTGATGGCTGCGCTCATCGAGGCCGCGGGCCCCTATCGCCTGCGTGTGCAGCCTTGTGATTCGCCCTTTCGACATCTCGCCGGAGCTATCATCGGACAGCAGATCAGCGGTGCGGCTGCGCGGGCGATCACCGCGCGGTTCGTGGCGCTCGTCGCCGAACGCGAACGCCACGATGGCTTCCCAACTCCGAGCGTAGTGCTCGCACTCGGTGATGCGACGCTGCGCAGCGCAGGACTCTCGGCGGGCAAGGTCGCGGCGCTGCGTGATCTCGCGGCGAAAACGCGCTCAGGCGAAGTGCCGCAGAGCCGCACACTGCACGCGCTCGATGACGAAACCATCATCACGCGACTGACCGCCGTGCGCGGCATCGGCCGCTGGACGGTGCAGATGATGCTGATGTTTCAGCTGGGACGGCCCGACGTGCTGCCGGCGGCGGATTTCGGCGTGCGCAATGGCTTTCGAATTGCCTACCGCCGCAAGACACTGCCGACTGTGGGCGAGTTGCTGGCCTATGGAGAGCGCTGGGCGCCATGGCGCTCGGCAGCGGCGTGGTATCTGTGGCGGGCGGTGGATCTGCATCGCGCGGGCGAACTGCCCACGCTGCCGAAGCCGGTCAGGCTGAAGGTGCGCGCCGATGCGCGCGCAGTGCCTCGGCCACGATCGGGTGCACGAACTCCGCCACGTTCCCGCCGAGGATCGCCACCTCGCGCACCAGCGTCGAAGAGATAAAGGTGAACTGCTCCTGCGGAGTCATGAACATGGTTTCGATTTCGGGAGCGAGGTGCCGGCTCATGTTGGCGAGCTGGAATTCAAATTCGAAATCCGACACGGCCCGAAGCCCGCGCAGGATGACGTTCAGATCCTGCTCGCGCGCGAATTGGACCGTCAGTCCCGAGTAGCCCATCACCTCGACGTTCGGCAAATCCGCAAGCACTGCGCGTGAGAGCTCTACGCGGCGCGCCAGCGGAAACAGCGGCGCCTTATTGGGATTCGCCGCAATGGCCACAACCACCCGATCAAAAATACCCGCGGCACGACGTACAAGATCGTGATGCCCGTTGGTGATGGGGTCGAAGGTTCCGGGGTACAGCGCGTTGCGTTTCATCAAGCCCTCCGCAGCAGATGATAGCCCACCTCGCCCGCCTTGCCGGCGCGCCAGGGTTGCCAGCCCTCGGGCCACTGCGGCAGCGGCTCGCGCAGGGGTACCTCGACGTAGATGAAGGCGGCGGGCGCGAGCCAGCCGCCGCTCTCGAGTCGACCTGCGACGCTTTGCCAGAGACTCGCCGCAAAGGGCGGATCGACGAAAACGACGTCGTAGGGCGGCACGTCCGCGGCACGCGGTCGCGACAGAAAGGCGAGTGCGTCCGCACGAATCACGCGGACCTGCGACGCCTGCAGCCGTTCGACATGCTCTTCGAGGGCTGCAATGCAGCGCGGGTCGGTATCGAGCAGCGTTGCCGTTGCGGCGCCGCGCGAACAGGCCTCGAAACCGAGAGCCCCGCTGCCCGCGAACAAGTCGAGCACATGCGTGCCGCGGATGTGCGGTGCGAGCCAGTTGAACAGCGTCTCGCGGACGCGATCGGGCGTGGGTCGGATGGCGGCCACCTGGGGGAAGCGCAAGCGTCGACCACGCCAGATACCGGCGATGATGCGGACCTCGTTGGCGGGGGCGCTGCGAGTCGTGGCCATTTGCGGCGCAGGGTAGCCTAAAATCCGCGTTCCCATGAGCAGGATGCGCCGATGAGCAGCGATTCCAAACCCGGCTTCTTCGCCCGCCTGCGCGCGCGCCTGACTCGTCCGGGCACGGGACTCGGCAGCGAGCTCGCGCGCCTGTTCGGTGCACGTCGCATCGATGCGGAAGTGCTGGAGGAACTCGAGACGCGACTGCTCGCGGCAGACGTCGGCGTCACGGTCACTCAGGAATTGCTCGAGGGTTTGCGCGCGCGCGTCGCTCGCCAGCAGCTCGGCGATGTGGCGGCGCTGCTCGAGGCGCTGCAAGCCGACATTACGGCCTTGCTGCGGCCAGTCGCACAGCCGCTGCGCATCGACCCCTCGCGCAAGCCTTTCACGATTCTCGTGGTCGGCGTGAACGGTTCGGGCAAGACGACGACCATCGGCAAACTCGCCAATCTCTACACGCAGGAGGGACTTAAGGTCATGCTTGCCGCGGGTGACACCTTCCGCGCAGCAGCGACCGAGCAGCTCGGCATCTGGGCCTCGCGCACGGGCGCCGAACTGATCGCACAGGCACCTGGCGCGGATCCGGCCGCGGTGGCCTTCGATGCCTTGAGCGCTGCGCGTAGCCGCGGCGCCGACGTACTGATCGCGGACACCGCCGGCCGCCTGCAGGCGCAGACGCACCTGATGGAGGAACTGCGCAAGGTCCGCCGCGTGCTCGGCAAGGTCGACCCCAGCGCACCGCACGAAGTGCTGCTGGTGCTCGACGCCAACCAGGGCCAGAACGCGCTCAAACAGGCCGTGCAGTTTCGTGAAGCGGTCGGGGTCACGGGGCTCGTGCTCACCAAGCTCGACGGCTCTGCAAAGGGCGGCATCGTGCTCGCGATCGCCCGCCAGTTGGCCCTGCCCATCCGCTTCATCGGCATCGGCGAGGGCGCGCAGGATTTCGGCGAGTTCGATGCAGACGCCTTTGCGCGTGCGCTGATCGACGGTGACAAGGGATAATGCCGGGATGATCCAGTTCGAGCACGTGTTCAAGCGCTACCCGAACGGCCGCGAGGCCTTGCAGGATGTGTCGTTTCGCATCGGCGCGGGCGAGTTCGTGTTCCTGACCGGGCGATCCGGCGCGGGAAAAAGCTCTGTGCTGAAGCTCGTCGCACTCCTCGAGCGACCGACGCGGGGCAGCGTGCTCGTCAACGGCCAGGACACCGGCAGTCTGCCCGCGCGCGCCATACCGGCGTACCGACGACGGCTCGGCGTCGTGTTCCAGGATCACCAGTTGCTCATGGATCGGCCGGTGTACGACAACATCGCTTTGCCGCTGATGGTGTCGGACACTCGCTATCGCGACATCGACAAGCGCGTGCGCGCAGCGCTCGATCAAGTCGGTCTGCGCGCGCAGGAGCGTGCACTGCCGCTCGAGTTATCGGTCGGTGAGCAGCAGCGCGTCGGTATCGCTCGCGCCGTGGTCGCGCGTCCCACCATCCTCATCGCCGATGAACCCACCGGCAATCTCGATCACACGCTCGCGCGCGATGTGATGCAGCTGTTCGCACGCTTTCAGGAAGTCGGCGTCACGGTAGTGATCGCCACGCACGATATGGCGCTCGTGCGTGAGTTTGGACATCGAGAGTTGCACATCGACGAAGGTCGTCTGCTCGGCGGGGCGTCCGCGTCATGACTTCGCCCCTCACCTATGTTGCGCGACATCTGCAGGCGCTGCTCGGGGCGCTCGGACATCTGTTGCGTCAGCCGCTCGGCACGCTGCTCAGCATCGCGGTGATCAGCCTCGCCCTCACCCTGCCTGCGTGCCTGTATCTGCTCGTGAAGAATGCCCGTACTGCGACAGGCAGCATCACCGAAGCGATCGAACTCACGGTCTACCTCAAGACCGACGTGTCGCTCGAACGCGCCCGCCAACTCGCCGACAGCGCTCGGGCCCGCCGCGAAGCCGGTCGCGTCACGCTGATTTCCGCGGACGAGGGTCTCGCGGAATTTCGCAAATATTCGGGCTTTGGCGCCGCGCTCGAGGCATTGCAAGGCAATCCCCTGCCGCATGTCATCAGCCTGCGGCCTCGCAGCGATCGAGCCGACCCCTCGAGCATCGCCTCTCTGCAGCGCTACCTCGGCAGTTGGCCCGAGGCCGATATCGTGCAAGTGGACAACGAGTGGGTCCGACGGCTGAGCGCGCTGCTCGGCTTGCTCGAGCGAGTGTTTCAGGTGTTCGCTGCACTGCTGGCTTTTGGCGTGCTTGCCATTATCGGCAACGCGATACGGCTCGAGATCAGCGCACGCCGCGCCGAGATCGAAGTCACCAAGCTGGTGGGCGGCTCGAACGCCTACGTGCGCAGGCCGTTCCTCTATCTCGGCGGGCTCTACGGCCTGCTCGGTGCCGCACTCGCGGCGCTGTGGCTGATCGCGCTCGCGGCCGCACTCGAGCCTTGGCTGCTGCAACTCGCCCGTCTCTATGGCAGCGGCTTCCAACTCGTGGGTCTGACAACCGAGGAACTCGGGGGGCTGCTCGGGGGTGGGACCCTGCTGGGTCTGCTGGGCGCATGGATTGGCGCCGCACGGCATCTGTCCCGGATCGAGCCGAGGCAGTGATCCGGTCTGATTGCTCAAGTATCTGATTTATATAAACTTTATAGTGTGAACTTCGCTGGGGTTTAGCACTCAAATACACAGAGTGCTAGACTTCACTGCAGAGGTACCCCACGCATGACCAGCCAAGTTCTTGCCCTGCGCTCCGCCGAGTTCGCCCTCACCGGGCCACTCGGCAGCCTCGATGCGTATCTCGACCGCGTCTCCCGCGTGCCGATGCTGTCCCGTGAAGACGAGCAAGCGCTGGCCCAGCGCTTTCGCGCTGACGGGGATGTCGAGGCCGCCAGGGCGCTCGTTCTCTCGCACCTTCGCTTCGTCGTACACATTGCTCGCGGCTACTCAGGCTACGGTCTGCCGGTTGGCGATCTCGTTCAGGAAGGCAACGTCGGCCTGATGAAGGCGGTCAAACGCTTCGATCCTGCAGTCGGCGTGCGTCTCGTGTCATTCGCCGTGCACTGGATCCGTGCCGAGATCCACGAGTACGTGCTGCGCAACTGGCGCCTGGTGAAGGTCGCCACCACCAAGGCGCAACGCAAGTTGTTCTTCAACCTGCGGCGCATGAAGAAAAACCTCTCGTGGCTCTCGGCCGACGAAACGGCCGCCGTCGCGCGCGAACTCGGCGTCAGCCCTGCCGAAGTGACCGAGATGGAACGTCGTCTCTCGGCCCGCGAGATTGCCTTCGATCCAACGCCGCTCGAATCCGACGAAGACGAAGCGCATTCGCCAGTCGCATACCTGCCAGCACCGGATGCCGATCCGGCAGAACAGGTCGAAAGCGCCGAGTGGGACGAACAGACCCACGCTCGCCTAACCACGGCACTGCAGTCACTCGATGCGCGCAGCCGCGACATCCTCGCCAGTCGCTGGATGTCGAGCGATACCGAGAAGCCCACGCTGCACGATCTGGCCGCAAAGTATTCCGTGTCAGCCGAGCGTATTCGCCAACTCGAAGCGAATGCGATCAAGAAGCTGCGCGCCGTGATGGTCGATGCGGCCTGATCGACGCGGCCTGATCAACGCCGCTTAGTCGACGTCGTTTAGTCGACGCCGCTTTGCGGCGCGGGTGGCGTAGTGGCTCGGCTGTAGCCACGCGGCCGGATCGCCACCGTATTGATCACGCGCGTGCAGCGTGTGCCATCCGCGAGAAAGTATCCGTATTCGAACGACGGCGTGGCACGGCCCTCGCGGGCGAGCGTGCTGCGAATCTCTTCTTCCATCGCGGCCGAAAACTCGAACCGCAACTCGAGATCGGTGCTGCCACCATGCTCGAAGTCGATCTGCATGGCGCGCGTCCAGGTCGAATAGCCGGGGAACACTCGCGCGCAAGCCAGCGCTGCAACCGGATCGGCAAGTGCGGCCTGGAAACCACCGAACATCACCCCGCCCGGGTTGCGCGAGATCGCGTTCAAAGGCAGACGGATGCGCACGCTGCGCCATTCGCGATCCATCTCTAGTACCTTGATGCGCATAAACAGGAAAGGCGGATAGAGCTCCAGCATGCGCGCATCGGAGAGGATACGACGCTCGGACATGAATCGCAGGAAACGCTGGAACAGCCGGGGCTTCACGTCGCCGCCTCTTCGAACACGATGCAGTGGAGTATGGCCGTACGCAGCGCGTTCGGCGAGTAGCCGCCGGCCAGCGTCACCACGAGCGGCAAGCCCTGCCGCCGGGCCCAATCGAGAATGGTGCGCTCGCGTTCGCGGATGCCCTGCTCGGTAAGTCGAAATCGCCCGTAGCGATCGCCCTCGGCCACATCGACACCCGCGAGGTAAAAGACGAGATCGGGTACGAAATCCTGCAGAGTGTTGGGCAGCTGCTCCTGCAGCACCTGCAGATAGGTTGCATCGTCGGTGCCATCCGGCAGACCCACATCGAGCGAAGAGCGCATCTTGCGCGCCGGGTAGTTGCGCTCACCATGCACCGAGAACGTAAATACGCTGGCATCGCCCTCGAAGATCGCCGCAGTGCCGTTGCCCTGATGCACATCGAGATCGACGACGAGCGCGCGGGAAATCCTCTTTTCGTTCTGCAACGCACGGATCGCAACCGCCACATCGTTTAGCACGCAGAAGCCTTCACCGTGGTCGGCGAAGGCGTGGTGGGTGCCGCCCGCAAGATTTCCCCCACGACCCTCCTCGAGGGCCGCGCGGGCCGCGAGCAGCGTGCCCTGAGTCGCGAGGCGCGAACGTCGCAGCAAGCGCGGCGACCATGGCACACCCAGTGCCCTAACCTCAGCCGCACTCAAACCCGGCCCGAACAATCGATCGAGGTAGGCTTTGGTGTGCACACGCTCGAGATCCGCGCGCGCGACTTCTTCTGGAATCATCATGCGTTCGGCCGGCAAGAGACCTGCGGCACGCAGACGGTCATACACCAACGTGTACTTGACCATCGGGAACGGATGACCGTCCGGCAGCGGCAGGAAGTAATCCGGGTGGTGACTGACTTTCAAGTTGCGGCCGAATGAGCTAGAACTACTTCCCCAAGGGGGTACTGGATGACGCTCACCGGCGGAATGGTAGTCAGCCGGGCGCTGGGCCGCTACGGAATTCGCACCGTTTTCGCTGTCGCAGGCGCCTCACACACCCATCTTCTCGATGCACTCGATCGCGACGGTCTGCAGATCGTCAGCAGTCGTCACGAGTCGGGCTGCGTCAGTGCCGCCGACGGCTACGCCCGCCTCACGGGTCGCCTCGGCGTGGCCTTGATCATCGCGGATCAGGGCACGCCGAACGCGATCAATGGTATCGCCACGGCCTTCCATGCCTGCTCGCCCGTGCTCGTGCTGATCGCGCGTCTGCCGAACTCCTGGACCGAAGCCGAGGCGGAGTACGACAACGCCAAGCACCCGCTGGTGGGCAGCATCAGCAAGTGGTCGCGCACCGTGCCTACCGCCGAGCGTCTCGCCGAGTACATCGACGTGGCCGCCAAGCGCGCCCTGTCCGGTCGACGGGGCCCCGTGGTACTGCAGATCCCGCAGGAATTCTTCGCGGCAACGCTCGCCGATGCGGGCGCAGCTGCACAGCCGGCACCGAGCCTGTCGCGTGCCGCGGCGGATCCCACCGCCATCAGCGAAGCGGCGCAATTGCTGCGCGACGCCAAGCGCCCGCTGCTGATCGCCGGCGCCGGTGCCTGTCAGGGCGGTGCAGGCGAGAGTCTCGCGACGCTGTCACGGCAATTCGGCATTCCGATCGCCGGCAACGGACTCGGGCGCGGCGTCGTGCCCGAGGACTCGCAGCACTCCTTCAGCTGGCCGCTGATGCAGATCGTGGCCAAAGAAGCCGATGTCGTCTGTGTCGTGGGCGCGCGTCTCAAGCAGCGCTTGGGTTACGGACTGCCGCCACGTTTTGCGCCGCAGGCCAAGTTCATCCAGATTGACGTCGAGGCGGAAGAGCTCTCGCGCAACCGACGTATCGATGTGCCGATCGCGGCGGATGCGGGTCTCGCCACTGCGCAGCTGCTGGCGGCGGTGCAGGCCCACGCGACAGCCCTCGACGCCGCATCCCACGACGTGGCAACCCGCCGCGCAGCGTGGGCGCAGCGCGGCTACTGGGTGCGCGACGCACTGCAAGAGCGACTCAGCTATCTCGATGCGCTCGCGGCGGAACCCCTGCCGAACGATGCGATCCATCCGCTGACTCTCGGCCGCATCATCGCCGAGGTCGTACCCGAAGACAGCGTATTCGTGGGGGATGGAGCGGATATCCAGAACTGGATGTACGGCGCGCTGCGCATCCGCGAGGCGCCGGGATTTCTCGACCATTACCCGATGGGTGCGATGGGTGTCGGCACGCCGCTCGCCGTCGGTGCCGCCGCCGCTGCGCGTGAACTTGCCGCGCCGGGCACAAAGTGCCGCACGGTGGTGTTAACCACGGGCGATGGTTCCTTCGGGTTCTATCCTGCGGAACTGCACGCCGCAGCCCGCGCAGGATTGAAGCTCATCTGTGTGGTTGGCAACGACGGCGCCTGGGGCACCGAACTGCACGGCCAGCTCAAGGCACTAGGGCGCAGCGTCAATACCGAACTCGGGTTCCTGCGCTACGACAAGGTCGGCGAAGGCTTCGGCTGTCGTGGCGAGCATGTCGAGCAACTCGCTCAATTACGACCGGCGCTCGAGCAGGCGCTCGCCCACGATGGACCGACCGTGATCAACGTGCTGATCGATCGCGAGGCCGGCGCCACCCTCAAGACCGATCCGCGAGTACAGATGATTCTGTTCGACGACCTCGCGAGTAACCTCAAGACCCAACATTCATTCGCGGGCTGAACGCCTCGCGCCGGAGATCCCCAATGTCATCATCGACCCCGCAGCACATTCCCTATCCGAATCCGGTCTACGCCTGGTACGTGGTGATCGTACTGCTGCTCGCCTACATCCTCGCCTTCGTCGATCGCGAAATCATTGCGCTGCTCGTGCCCGACATCAAGGCGAGCTTGCAGATCAGCGACACGCAGATGAGTTTCCTGCTCGGTGGCGCCTTCGCGGTGTTCTACACATTTTTCGGCGTGATGATCGCGTGGTTCGCCGATCAGGGAAATCGCCGCTGGCTCATCTTCGCCGGCGTGACCTTCTGGAGCATCATGACCGCCGCCTGCGGTTTCTCGACGAGCTACGCAGCACTGTTTCTCGCTCGCGTCGGCGTCGGTGCAGGCGAGTCGGCACTGAACCCCTCAGCGCTGTCGATGCTGAAGGACTATTTCCCGCCGGATCGGATCGGTCGAGCCGTAGGGCTCTACACAGCCGGCGTATCGAGCGGTAGCGGCATCGCCTTCATCTTCGGTGGTGCGCTCTACCCGAAGCTCAAGGAAGCGGGCCCCGTAGAGTTGCCGCTGCTCGGCTGGCACGAGCCCTGGCAGTTGATGTTCATCTACGTGGGTCTACCGGGCCTGCTGATCGCGCTGCTGGTACTCACGATCCGCGAACCCATCCGTCGCGAGTTCCTGCTCACGGGCCGCAAGCCCGAAGCGACCCCGGTGCTGCAGACGATGCGCTACCTGATCGCCCGGTGGCGCGCGTTTCTCGTGCTGTTCTTTGCACTCTCCGGCCTTGCCATCATGGCCTACGGCATCGGCTTCTGGATTCCGGAGTTCTTGCGCCGCACCTACGATCTGTCGCCGCAGGAGCTGGGTTACTGGATCCAGTGGCGTGGGGTGATCACCATCGCGTTCGGCTTGATCGGCGTGCTGATCGGCGGCTGGATGTGTGACTACTTCCAGAAGCGCTACGAGGACGGATACGTGAGAGTCTGCCTCGTCTCCTTCATCGTGATGGCCTTCGGCTACTGCCTCTTCACGCTGATGCCGACACCGCAACTCGCAGTGCTGTTTCTGATCCCGGCAACGCTCGGCGCCGCGGCACCGACGGCCGCGGGTGCGGCCGCGGTGGTCTCCATCGCGCCGCCCACCATGCGTGCGCAGTGCGTCGCGTTCTACTACTTCATTCTCAACGCCGTGGGGTTCTTCGTGGGCCCCACCGCCGTGGCGCTCGTCACGGATTTCTATTTCGCCGACGAGGAGCAGTTGCGCTACTCGATGTTTGCGGTAGCCGCCGCCGTGTCGGTGATCGGTACCTGGTTGCTGCTCTACAACCTGCCGCACTTCCGCGCTGCGGCGCGCGAAGCGAAGCAGTGGACCGAGGGTGCAGTCTGACCGTTAGACTGCGCGCCGCGAATAGATCACAGCACACACGTTCAAATTTCCAATCGAGAGGAATCATCCATGGCCAACGCTCCTGCCGACCCGAAGCTTCCCATCCTGCAGCGCGATCATCGCAGCGTCATGGGCAAAGTGCTCTACACGAGCAAGAAGCCGGAGCGTATGAACCAGGAGCGTGGACGCGAGTATTTCCGCATCGATGTGCATGCCGATGGCACCCGAACCTGCACCGCACACTGCGAGATCGACGATCGCCCTTCCGTGATGCGTGACATCACCTATTCGCTCGACAAGGACTGGATGCCTACCGACTGCTTCGTACGTCTGTCGGTGGGAAGCCGCTTCATGGGCTCAGGCTGGTTCCGTTTCCATCCGCAGTACGCGGAGTGCGAGACCTACACGTCGATGGAGGGTCGCGTCTCGCAGACCATGGATCTGGCAACGTCGCTCGTCACCTTCCAGAACCACGCGATCGCCTGCGATGCGTGGCATCTGCGACTCATCGATCAAAGAAAACCGGGTGAAGTGCAGCGCATCAAGCAGATGCTGCTGTCCTCACCGGATCATCGCGGCGCCACCGGCCCGATGCTGTTCTCCATCGGGCTCAACATCGTCTTCGTTGGCGCGGAGAAGCTCACGGTGGGTGCAGGCACCTTCGATGCGCTGCATTTCCAGTTCGTCGCCAACCCGGAACTGCCCCAGGAGCACCCGCCGTACGACGTCTGGTGCACGGCGGATGGGGATTACCTGTTCCTCAAGGGCCAGGTCGCCGGCTATATGCAAACCCACTATGAACTGGTGGAGTTGTCGCGGGGGCCTCACTGGGGCAACTGACCGGGCCGTCGAACTGTGACGTGTGTCGCTTTTCTGGTACTTCCCAAGTCATGCGACAGGTGTATAATCGCCACACACGTAGCAAACAAACAACGACTAAGTTGTTGATTTGATTGGTGCGATGGGTTTTTGAAGTGAATTTGCCTCAAGCCCCCTGCTCTCGCAAGAAAGTTTGGGTACTGAGGGAGACAACTTAAGAACCTCTGGCGATCGACGCGAGCACGGTGGGTTGGCGGCCTATTTTGGCGGCCTCCCGGGGAGACTCAGGTGTCCCAACCGCACACATTAGCGCTCGCGGAGCAGTGTTATGCCCCTGCTGTAGAGCGGTGGACCAGAGAGAGACGAGCCCTGAAGAACCCCGCGAAAGCGGGGTTTTTTTTATTGTCCTTCGAGACCCGCGCGCAAGGCCTCGAGCATCGTGCCCTTGTTGGCGAAGTCCCACTGACCGCCAAAGGCAATATCCGCAACGACGAAGCGGCCGCTTTCCTCTCGAAGCACGACGGTGTCGGTCCACTCCGTCGGCTTCTCATCCTTGGCACCCGTGGAGTACATCAAGGTCACCGGCACACGCCACTCACCCGCCGCACCCGTTTGCGGCTCACCCACGGTAAACGCCGTCGGTCCTTCGAAGAGACTCGAGAACAGATCGCCATCGGTAAAGGGCGGCTTCTCCATCGGCGCCGCGGCACGGGCCGCGGTGCGCGCCGCATCGGCACGCTCCAACAGACCGATGAGTTCGGCCGACAGCAGCGGCGCGAGCTCGGTGCGTTGCTCCGCGGTCGGTGCGCCGCTCGGACGCAATTTGGCCACAGCCGTATAGAACAGGCTCACCGACTCGCGCGCGGCGCCCACTGCAGGGTCCACGGTCGGCGCCGTGGTGGCCGTATCGCCGGCAGAAGCCGGCTGCGATGTATTCGGTGCGGGCGAGCAACCCACGAGCACGCTCACGGCCAGTACCGCGGCGACGATGCGTGCAGATCCGAAGCTCGACGATGTTCGAAGATTCATGTGCACGTCCTCAGGACAGATCCGTCTTGCCCATCAACCAGCGGTCGCATTCGCGCGCCGCACCGCGACCCTCGTTGATCGCCCATACCACGAGGCTCTGGCCCCGACGGCAATCCCCCGCAGCAAAGACGCCGGGCACGCTGGTCGAGTACTCGCCATAGTCAGCCTTGACGTTTTGCCGCTCATCGAGCGCGACACCGAGATCATTCGGCAAGCCGATGTCCGGGCCGGTGAAGCCCATCGCCAGCAGCACGAGTTGCGCGGGCTGCGTACGTTCGGTGCCCGGCACCTCGACGGGCACGCGCTGACCTCGCTCGTTGAGATCCCAGCTCACATCGACGGTGACCAATTCCTTGACCCGGCCCTCGGCATCGCCAACGAATTTCTTGACCGTGGTGAGATAGGCCCGCGGATCACGACCGAACTTGGCGGCAGCCTCTTCCTGGCCGTAATCCATCTTGTAGAGACGCGGCCACTCCGGCCACGGATTGTCCTCGGCCCGCTCGAGCGGCGGCTTGGACATGATTTCGAATTGGGTGAGCGTACGGCAGCCCTGCCGCATCGCACTACCGACGCAATCGGTACCGGTATCACCACCGCCGATCACCACCACATCGAGGCCCTTGGCATGGATCTTCGCCGCAGCGGGACCCTTGCCGAGCACCGAGCGCGTGGCCTCGGTGAGATAGTCCATCGCGAAATGCACGCCAACGAGGTTGCGCCCCTCGATGGGCAGATCGCGCGGCGCCGTCGCACCGGTGCAGAGCACGATGGCATCGAAATCGCGGCGCATCATCTCCGCTTCATAGTTATCGCCGACATTGGCGTTGCAGACGAACTTGATGCCCTCTTCCTCGAGCAGCTTGATGCGCCGCATCACGACGTGCTGCTTGTCGAGCTTCATGTTCGGGATGCCGTACATGAGCAGGCCACCGGGTCGATCGGCCCGCTCGAGCACCGTCACCGAGTGGCCGGCACGATTGAGTTGCTGCGCTGCCGCAAGACCCGCGGGACCCGAACCCACGACGGCCACCTTCTTGCCGGTGCGCGTCTTCGGCGGTTCGGCGTTGACCCAGCCCTCCTCGAAACCACGCTCGATGATGGTGTTCTCGATGTTCTTGATCGTGACCGGCGGCGCATTGATGCCGAGCACGCAGGACCCCTCGCAGGGCGCGGGACACACGCGGCCGGTGAACTCCGGGAAATTGTTGGTCTTGTGCAGACGATCGAGCGCCTCGCGCCACAAGCCCCGGTAAACAAGATCGTTCCACTCGGGGATAAGGTTGTTGACCGGGCAGCCGGATGCACCACCGCTCATCAGCTTGCCGGTGTGACAGAACGGCACGCCGCAGTCCATGCAGCGCGCAGCCTGATTGCGCAGGCTCTTCTCGTCGAGGTGGTGATGAAATTCCTTCCAATCGCGTACCCGCTCGGTCGGCGACCGATCGAGCGGCGTTTCGCGCAGATATTCGATGAACCCTGTTGGCTTGCCCATGATCAGTTGCCACCCACCCGCGACAGATCGCGCGAGTTCTCCTCGAATGCCGCCATCACCGCCTCCTCACCGGAGAGACCTTGGTCATGTGCTCGCTTGATGCAGGCGAGCACACGCTTGTAATCGCGCGGGATGACCTTGACGAATTTCGGCAGCAGCGTCGACCAGGCGTCGAGCACCCGCTGACCCTGCACGCTGCCAGTCATCTCGACATGTCGCGCGATGAGTGCACGCAAGGCGTCGGCTTCGCCCGCGTCAGTGACGCGTTCGACCTCGACCATCTGCTTGTTGATGCGCGGGTCGAACACATTGTCCGGATCCAGCACATAAGCCACACCACCCGACATGCCAGCACCGAAATTCCGC
>Ga0209358_10000276_pt1 | contig 46589 bp, 47 predicted proteins | sample LauGreFa1BDMLBSN_2_FD_187574 | JGI IMG/M metagenome (GOLD analysis project Ga0209358, IMG submission 187574) | Freshwater lake microbial communities from Lake Michigan, USA - Fa13.BD.MLB.SN (SPAdes) (version 2) | ecosystem: Environmental > Aquatic > Freshwater > Lake | place: Lake Michigan, USA... | reverse complement strand
GGTTCTTGAACACATAAGGCTCTTCGATCTCCGCGTGACCCTTTTCTCTAAGATCAACCACCATCTTTCTGCACTCGGCAAGGGTAGCCCCGTTCATCAGGGTCATCATCTGAGAAGCCAGAAACTCATCGTTGGAGCCGCTGGCGATCATCTCAGGAAGGTTGGCGAGTACGGAGTCAGGCTGTTCCTGCTTGTACATCTCTGAGATCGAAGTGATGTCTTCCATCGTCACCTTCTGGCGACGGATCGAAGTCTGCTGATCCCAAGTGATGTGGAAGACAGTCCAGCCGTAGGTAAGTGCGTACTGGGAAGCAAGGTATGCCTCCGAGTACATCTCTCTGCTGGCTCTGTTCTCAAGGATCCAACGCATCAGCGTGGACGAAGCCGAAGCCACGCCGCCGTCGTTGAAAGTGACGCCGCTGACCCTGAGCGTAGAACGCTGGAACGCGGTAATCATCAACGCCGCCAGATCGTTGATCGTGCGATCGACGAGCCTGACGCGGACATCGGAAGCACCCTCCCACGGCATCGCGGGGTTACCGTCCTGCCTGAGGTCGCTGTGCTTTTTGCCGTCGTCGGATTGACCGTGCCAACGGCAGTAGCGGATGTCGTCCAGTGCGGCAAGCCGCTCCAGCGACGATCCGTTGTAAAGGGAGTCGTTGTACTCCTTGAGGAGGTTGCCGATATCAGGCGTCTTTGACGCCGCCGCTGTCGCGTCCCGCGTCGGCGTGTTCCAGTTCTTTTGAGGTAGCATTGATGTGTTTTAGGATTTCGTCCCTGTGAAAGCGGTTTTGGCCTCCAAGGGTCTTGTAGGTGGAAAGTTTTCCTTCGCGGCGAAGCCTATCGAAGTATCGAGGGGACAGACCAGTCATTTCGGACGCGGCCTTTCTGGAGAGGAGGGGAGGGTAGTTCATTAGTATGAGAAAGGTCTGCTGGCCTGATAGGTCTTGTTGTCTTCAAATTCTGGATCCATCACCGCAAGGTATCTGAGGCAATCAATAGGATCCTTGCTCGCACCCTTCTGCCCGTCCTGACCAGTCCACTCCTTCAGGCAATAGATGAGGTTCTGGCAGTCTTCAGAAACAAACAGTTTGGGCTGGTTCTGAGAACTAATGGGCTGGCTCATATCGTACGACAGCCAGTTGTTGATCATTCCGACTCCCTCTTCGATCGCGATGCCAGCGGCTGGCGTCAGGAACATCGGGTAGTCTCCCTGCTGGAAAAGTTCGATGATGGAGGTGCCGCCGTCGCGACCAGCGGCCTGTGTGGATCCAGCACGGGGGTCAACATACCGCTCGGTGAGAGTCTCGTTGCCCTCTAGGTGACGCATCAGTTCCCTGTACTCGTCAAGCCCTCTGCCAGCGTTCGTGGTCTGGGCAGAGCCGACCTTGCCGTCTGGCTTCTCGGACGGGAGTGCCCATTCGCCGACGGAAGCGTCAGGCCATTCGCGGTAGATGTACCTATTGCCGTTCTCATCCACCCGCATCCAGAGCATAAACCAGTTTCTGGCCCCAGCAGGGTCGCAGGACATATAGTTCGATCCTGCGGCAGGGATCTTGTTCGCGGGGATGATGTTGGCGTCGCCGAATCGCGGGAACTGGGTGCCCTGAAGGGATTCTGCCCACCCGTACGCACGGATCTTGATCTCGTACGAGGAACGGCCCTTCAGGCCCTTAGCGAGGTGGTCAAACGGGTTATACGGGTTGAACTCAGAGAAGAACCAGATCGCGAATGCTCCACGCCTGATGCACTTGGAGATGTAAGGCATCTCGCCGCTCTTGCACCCGATCACCGTGTTCATCCCCTCCATCAATTTGGCTGGCTTAGACTCCTGAATGCGAGATCCAGCGATGTAGTCCTTTACCACTGGGGTATAGCCTGAGATCGGCGTAAAGGTTACGATCAACTTGCCCCGTCGGGTGATATTACGGAACCTGAGCGTCTCTACCCAGTCCAGCGGCACCAGTTCGTCGCACCAGATCAGGTCAGTTTCGCCGCCCTCGATCACCGTTCGATCTTGGGCATAATTCATAAAGAAACACTGCGAACCGTTCGGAAGGACAAACGAGTTCTCGGAAAAACCGTTCTTCTGCGTGTAGGCGATGTTGGTGACCTTGGTCTTCTTCGCTAGTTTCAACTCCGAAGGGAGGTACTTCCAGACGACGCTCTGTTGCATCTGGATCGAGGACTGATTGGTCGTGTGTAGGCACCATACGCGGGCGTTCGGCTTGTTGATCAGAGTATATACCACCCGCTTGGCGGCGTACTCGGTCTTTCCTGCTCGGTTGCCCCCTGAGATGAGCAACTCATCCCCTCCGTCGAGGAGACGGTCAGCATCACGCCAGTACCACGGCTCAAAGCCGTGGCGGTACGGGTCGGACTTCTCGGCCTCAATCTTATCTTCCCGAATCTGGAGGATCTCAAGGGTCTTGGCTTCGCCGACTTTATCGACGAGGGCTTTGATCTCCTCCTCACTGGGGGCGTGTAAGACTGGGTGCGGCGTCAGTTTCATCTATTCCCTCTCGCCCTGTACCGACGAGAGTAGTCACGGTGGTACTTGCGATTTGAGGGAAGAGACGGGGACGACGCCAGTGTTGTCCCCTTCCGACGAAGTTGGCCCTTAACAGCAGAAGCGTAGTACGAGGTACCTTTAGCGTACCTACGCGTAGCACCGCGACTGCTGTTGGACGCCTCCTTCACTTAATGTCGTCGGGCTTCTTGAACTCGTCAGACCACTTGGTCATATAGTTCTTGTACTTCTCGCTGGTGGCGTCAGCGGTGCTGAGAGCCTTGTCGATCTTGGATCGATTGTTGCGAGCGACAAAAACCATCGTGACGGCACCGACGAGAACGCCGATGAGGAACCAGATGATCGCGGTTAGCATCGCTTGCCGCCTTTCTTCATTTTCTTTTTAGCCATAGGTGTGGGAAGTGTCATAAAGATCCCGTTAGGATCAGGAAAGTCAAGTTGCTATGTTCGGCACGACAAAGCCGTTGGTCACGGGCGTGGTCTTCTTGGCCCTGCCCTTGGCCCTGAGGCCGACGACGACGCCCTCTGGATCGAGGAACCGCAGATCGTGGATGTCCCCGTCTATCACGCGGTAGCCATTCCAAGTCTTCGGGAGCGGCTCGCCCTTCTTGACCGCGAAGACCACGGTCACATTGAAGCCCTGCTGGAGGTGACGCTTGGACACCTCAAGGCGGTTCAGGCCCCCGTGGCTGTAGGTGATGTGGTAGTGCTTGTCGTCGTTCTGGAGGCAACGGTCAGGCCACTTACTGTAGTCGTAGAAACGGACAGGCTTCTTCCCGATCCTGTGCATCAGGTTGAACCAGCGGATGTATTTGCTGTGGTCGATGTCGGAAGTGCCGTTCAGCCGTATGGCTGGCACCAGCCCTAGGCGGTTCGCCTTGCGGATCAGGGCGTCGATCTCGTCGGTCGCCTGACGGTAGAACTCCTCAGGATCCGTACTCCAGAGGCGGGTGCGTCCGATGCGAGCCTCCTGCACCGCCGTCATCTGCCCTCTGCCACTGGTGTAAAGGCAGTCCTTCTTGCATTCACTTGTCGCATACTTGCACACATTGATCCCGTCGCCCGCCTGTTGCTCAGGAGCCAAGTAGATGATGCCAGCAAGGTAGCCCTCGGCTACGCCGTTCATCAATCGCTCCACGCTCGTCGTGATCAGGCCCATCAGAACTTCCCTCTGAATCGCGGGTTGCGGAGCGGAATCAGGAATCGGCTCATACCGCCTTCCGTGCGGACTTGCACCTTCATCCCCTTGACCCACTTGGATCCATCCTTTACCCGCATAAGCCGCTTCTCCCCGTTGAACAGGACTTCGGCGATTCTGGGATTGCGAGGGAAGATGCTTAACACGGAACACTCTGCCACCTCGGTCGCGTTAGCGACCGACAAATTTTTTTTCTCAGCCTCCACCTCTTGGATCGGGACTCCCCAGTGCTTGGCAAGCACCTCCATCCCCAGTTGAGTGATCCAGACGGCCTGTTTCGTGGCGGGCAGACTGGACTCCTCGCGGTACCAGTGGGTCTGGAAGATCAGCATCTGCTTCCTCAGGTCGCTCAGGGCCTTCCGCGTCAAACCCATAGCCTTTGCCAGTTCACTTTCACGCGTAGGGGTGGCTAAAAGCGGCTTTAGGGGGACTTCGTCAGACATATAAGCAGATTTTCTGTTTATCTTGTACCACCTCGTCCAGCCTTTTGTCATAATTTTCCGTCTGAGTGAATGCGATGCGTAATTCTATGACACAAAAATTCCGACCCCCTCCCCCCCTATGACACTTATGACACTCAGATCCGTATGACACAGGCTATGACACGGCTGGCCTATGACACATATGACAGGGGCCAGTATGACAGGCATATGACACAGGTGCCAGTAACCGCTATGACAAGGTATGACACAGTAACTGCTTTGCTGGCTGTGAGGCTCTAGGAGGGCCGATCAGGGCTGGGCAGGGCACTGAGCCGTGCTTGCTATGACAGTGGCCTTGTAGGGGCCTTGGCGGCGTTCTTTTAGGCCATTGCCACTGTGGTCTGGGGCATCCGAAGGATGGGTGACCGATCAGGGTACAGGCTGGGCTTGGCCTAGGGTGATCTGGCCTACGCGGGCGGGCGTCGATCCTAGGGGGCTGGCTTGCCCTGTGGGCTGGGGATACAGGCTGGGGAATGGGATGGGGGCGGCGTGGGGGCGATCGGGGCTTGGCGGGCGTCTGGGCTAGGCTGGATCGCGGGCACGAAAAAGGCCCACCTTGCGGCGGGCCGTTGATCGGGCTGGTGGGCGGGCTTAGGGCTTGCGGGTGAAGCCGAACCAGCGGGCGACGAGGGCGACGGCGAGGGCCTTGAGGCCAGTGGCGAACGCCGCACCGATGGCGGCGATCAGCCAGAAGGCGAGGACGAGGGCGATCAGGGTGTAGTCCATCGGCGTGGGCTTAGGCGTGGCGGGTTACGGCGACGACCTTGGCGACGCCGCCTTGGGCGGTGACCCACTGGTTCGTGATCGTGCGGGCGGTGGCGTGGCCCTGCTTCTCGGTCTGGCTCCAGCCGTGGACGAGGTAGGTGGGCTTGGCGGTGGCGTCGGCGGCGGTGGCGAGCAGGACGGCGATCTCGGCGTCGCGGGTGGCGATGCCTTCACGGGCCGACTTGATCCAGCCGAGGTAGTCGGCCTTGCTCCAGAGGGTGTTCTCGTAGTTGCCGCGTTCGTTGCGGATCTCGACGCGGGCGTCGCCAGCGGTGGCGAGACCAGCCTCGTACTTGGCGATGGCCCTGAGGCTCGACTCGTTCTCCTGACGCTTGTGCTGGGCGAACCAGAGCGAGTGCTTGACGGGATCGTACTCGACCACGATCGCGACCGCGTAAACGCGGGGCGACTTGCGGGTGTGGACGACGCCGTCAGGCGTGGTGATCGTGTGGAGGACGGGCTTGGACTTGGTGTTGCTCATTGGTGTGCTGGGTTGGGTGTGGGTGAAAAGTGGATGCTCAGGCGGCGAGGCGGGCGGTGAGCAGGGCGTGGCGATCGCGGAGGCGGCGAAGATCGCGTTCGGCCTTGGTGAAGCGGGTGCGAGCGGCCTTCGCGTGGCGACCGAAGTGCAGACGGAAACCGTCGTGCCACGAATCGCCCTGCTCAAGTTTCTCAAGCGTGTGGTACAGGTTGCTGACGCGGAGTTCGGCGGCGGCGATCTCGGAGACGAGGGCGGCGATCTGGCTGTTGAGGTCGGTGTTGATCATCGGTGCTGGGTGGGTGAATGACTGGACACTGGGGCCGTCTCAGGCTGGCGTCAAGCCCACAGTGGAACGAAAGTTCTAGGGGCGCAAACTGCGTGGCCTCGGCTGATCTACTGGGGCAACAAAAAGGCCCGCCTTGCGGCGAGCCGTGTCCTGACCCTCTGGCTGGCCCTCAGGCGGCTTCAGCGGCCTTGCGAGCGGCCTTGTCGGCCTTGGTCAGGGTAGGGCGGCTGTGGAAGTAGAAAGCGGCGTCACGGTCGCTCTGCTCCACGGTGGCGACGAACTCGACCTCGCGACCAGCGGTGATGCCCTCGTAGGCGATGCCGCCGTCCACCTTGATCCAGCCGAAGTCGGCGGGCAGGGTGCCGAAGGTCTTGCGACCGTCCGCGAGACGGATCAGGTACTTGGTCACGGTGCCGTAGTCGTTGCTGTAGTGCTTGGACGACAGGACGGTGCCCTTGATCGTGATGCGACCAGTGAGCGGGGCCAGATCGGCGACGCTGGCGGCGACGACCTTGGAGTCGCGGACGCGGGCGAGGTTGGCCTTGGCGAACTCGCGGCTCTTGTCGAGGCCGCTGAGGATCACGGCCCGCTGTTTCTCGCTGGCGGCGTAGTCGCGGTGACGCAGGGAGGCGGCGATGTCGGCGAGCAGACGGACGCCACGGCGAACGGCCTGAGCCACGGCGTCGCGTTCGTCGGCAGGGGCGTCGGCGGTGAGGCCGAGGGCCAACTGCTCGCGGACGATCGCGGCGTCTTCAAACTTGCCGTCACGGTTCGCGGCGTCGATCGCGTCAGCGAGTTCGGCGTCGGTCTCAGCCAACTGGGCGAGGGCGGCGTCACGCTTCTGCTCGGTGCGGATCGCGGCGGCTCGCTCCTTGAGGCGATCGAACTTGTACTGATCGAGCGTCAGGCCGAGGCGGTGGTCGGCACAGATGTGACCGACCGCGATGTGCTTGTCGCTGGGCTTGTGGTACGCGACCGCGAAGTACTTCGCACGGCCCTGACCGCAGTGCTGGCACTGCGTGGGAGCGTTGCGAACGCCGAAGTACTTCTCGTACTGATCGCGGACGGCCTTCTCGTCAGCCTGAGCCTGAGCGTACGCGGCACGGATCTGGTCGTACGACAGGTCGCCGAGTTCGCGAGCCGAGGACGCGAGTTGGTTGTAGCCAGCCCAGATCGCGGCGATCTCACCAGAGTCGATGTAATCGACGACGGTGTAGTCTTGAGGGTTGAACTGGGACGGGTTGTGGATGGTGGGCTTCATTGGTGTAGGTGCTGGGTGAAGGCTGACACTGTGGAACGGATCTACCACGGTGTCAAGCGGGTATCTGGAGGGGGTCTAGGAGGGCCTAGGAAGCCCGATCAGGGGCTGGCCTAGGTCTGGGCCGCACGGGCAACAAAAAGCCCCGCCAAGGGGCGGGGCGTAGGCGGGGCCTAGGGGCTGGCTTAGGCTTGGCGGCGGGCCTTGAGGAACTCGATCAGGGCGGTGGCCTCCTCAGGGGTGACCTCGGTGATCTTCAGTTCGCCCGTCGTGCTGACTTCGCCCTTCGCGGCGTCGGCGTTGTAGACGCTGAAGGCGAGGCGGGTCTCGGACTGGTACTTGGACTCGGTGTCGGTCTTGGCCTTCGGGAAGGTCGAGGTGTACGCGTAGCCTTCGCCGTTGTACGCCTTGACCACGGCGACGGTCGCGGCGATCGCGTCGCGGCGGGAGACGCGGACAGCGGCTTCGGAGATCAGGCGGTCAAGGTACGCGATGCCCTGCGTGTAGAACGAGGCAGAGTAGCGGGCGTTCTCGGCGGCTCGCTTGATGAACTTGGAGTCAGTCGCGAACGGAGCGGAGTGATCCACGCCGACGGAGACGATCGCGGTGTCCTCAAGGACGCGGGAGGATTCGCTGAACGGGAGGACGCGGGTGACGACCTCGATCACCGTGGCCTGACTGCCCTTGATCCACGAACGAGTGTTGATCTCGGTGTTGACGGTGGCGACGAACACGCGGCGGGTGCCGTCCGCGTTGCGGGCATCGACGCCAGCGTAGCGGTGCTGTTTCCAGTTGCCCTGATACGCGTCGGCTTCGGCCTTGATGCCAGCGGCCTTGAGCGTGGCGACGCGGCGGTCGATCTGCTCCTGCTGATCGGCGGTGAACGCGGCGGTGATCTCGACCGTGTACGACCTGAGGTTCGCGTACAGGGCGATCTCCTCGGCGTTCGGCTTGCTGTACGGGCGGTCGATCGCGTGGCCTTCGTTGACGCGTTCGACGACGCGAGCCGTCTGGGCGTGATCGACGCGGGTGAACGCGGCGGCGATCCGTTCGGCTTCGGTCTTCGCACGGGCGTTGGCGGCGGCGGCGAGGGCGGTGATGGTGGCGGTGATGCTGGCGATGTCGTTATTCATTTTTTTGGGTGGGTGAAGGAGTGCAGTGGAACAGATCTTCCACGGTAGGTCAAGCGGGTATTCGCGGAAAAAAAAGACCCCCATTTCTGGGGGCCTGATCGGGCGGTCTAGCGGGGCGGTGCGGCCTTGAGCCGAGCCAGCCGATCCACGGCGTCGGCCCAGTCTTGGCAGTCCTGTGCGTAGCCGCTCGCCTGTGCCCGCTTGTCGAGGTAGTCCACGCGGTTGGTCAGGTGGGCCACCTCAAGGGCGTGGCGGGCCTCCCAGAGGGCTTGGCGGGCCTTCTGCTGATCCGCGATGGAACCGAAGCGGTGGGCGTTCAGTTCGTCGGTGAGGGCCGCGTTCACAGCGGCCTTGAGGGATTCGATCTTGGGATCCATTGGCGTGGGTCTCGTAGATCAGCCGAAGACGACTTCGCCCGCGATCGCCTGTTGGGCGAGGGCGTCGTCGTGGACGCCGTCGGGTTCGTACTGGTCGAACAGGATCGTCTCGGCGAGATCGGCGTCGTCGTCGCTCAGGGCGACGAGGTAGCGGAGGTACGCGTCGGCACGGGTGCGGAGGAACTCCGAGTTCTTGTCCTTCGCGAGTTTGATCCACTGCTCGACCGCGAGAGACGGCGTGAGCGTGACCCACTTGGACTTGTGCCCGTCGTAGTTGAGGCGGGCCTTGAGCGTCCAGTCGATCTTCGCGGGCTTGCCCGACGGAGTCGCGAGATCGCCGTCGGCGAAGGCGGCGTCGAGGAAGCCGTCCTTGCTCAGGCTCTCGACCTGAAACCACGCGGGGTTGATGCCAGTCTCGAAAGCACCGTTGATGACGCCAGCGATGGCGTTGGTGACCTTGAGGGAGTTGAGGTTGATGCTGTATTCCATTTTCGTATTTTGGGTTGGGTGTTGATCTGGGTGGGAGAAATTATTCGCCGTGCTTGAGGCCGAAGCCCCACTCGCGTTTGTTGACGCGGAAGCCCGTGAGGAAGGTGACGCGATGCTTCTCGCCGTACTGGACGAGGACGCGATCGCTCCAGAGATCCGCGAGTTTGCGGGCGGCGTAGGAGTGGTTGCCAGCGGTGTCGAGGTCGTACTGCCACGCGATCGTGACGGTGTCGAAGTCGATGCCGAGGAGCCTCGCCTTGATGCGAGGGCCGCGAGTCGCGGTGGCCTTGAGGAACCGCGTGGTGATCGAGTTGCCGAGGATCGTAGATCCGCTGATGGTTTTTTCCATTGGTGTGCTTGGGTTGGTGGGTGGGTGAAATTACTTGGTCAGGGCCTTGGCGATCGCGTCGAAGGACGGGATGCCGTCCGCGTCGTCGAGATCCACGCTGTGGTCGTTCGCGTTGAGCGACTGACCGAAGCCGTACGCGTAGCCAGCGGCGACGCTGAGGGTCTCGGCGAGGATCGCCTGATGCTCGGCGAGGAGTTCGGGCTTCGCGGCGTAGACGCCACGCTTGGCGTTACGCTTGATCGCGGTGGCGATCTTCGCGGCACCAGCGAGGTGCTTACGGGTGAACTTGATGTCGTTGAGGGCGGTCTGGATGCTCATATGCGTGGGTGATAGGCTGACAGTGGAACAGATCTTCTAGGGGTCGTCAAGCACCGATGTTCTCGGCGATCTGGCTGATCTTCAGGCCGTAGATCGTGCCGTAGGACAGGCCCAACAGGCCACGCGTGTTTACGCGGCTCTCGCGGATGTCCTTGTCGCAGATCACGGGCCTAGGGAAGCCGAAGCCGTACGGGACGCCGTCCTTGCCCCAGCGGGTCAGCAGGGCGAACTGGTGCCAGATCTGGAAGCCGAGGCCACGCAGGACATCGTCGCCAGTGCCGAGGGCGACGACGGTCAGATCCTGATCGAGGAACAGGAAGATCTCGCCGTGCTTCGTCTTGACGAGGCCGAGGTAGCAATCGCGGAACAGGAGCGGCGACGCGTAGTCGCAGGACGCGGCGGCGACGCGGGTGTCCGCGAGGCCACGCCAGAACTTCTCGTAGAGGTCGTGGCGGTGGCCCAACAGGAGGGAACGATCGACGGTGTCGTTGCTCATCACTGTGCCCTCCAGTAGAGTTCCTGAACCGTCTCCCAGCCACGGCAAGCCTGACCGCTGGTGAGGTACAGGTGCGGATCGGATTCGACGGCGTCGCGGATCTGATCGAACTCGGCGGTGTCGAACTCGCGGAGGCCGACCAGCGTCTGGTAGATCTGCGTGGCGTTGAGCGGCGTCGGGAGCGTGGCCTCAAAGGCGGCACGATCCTGTTCGTCGATCTGCTCCAGCGTGGCGTCGATCGCGGCGAGTTCGGACTCGTAGCGGCGACGCTGGTCGGCGGTGATGTAGTCGTCGCCCGCCGATCCGAGCGGAGCGGCGAGGATCGCGGAGAGTTCGCTCCGCTTGGCCTTGAGGGCGGTGATCTGGGTGTGCTTCATCTGCGTGGGTGGGTGAAGGATTACTTGAGGCGAAGGTGGGCCTTGAACGCGGCGGTCTTGATCGCGTCGCGGAAGTGCTTGTACTCAGGCTTGTAGATCACCTGATCGAGGAAACCTTCGGCGGCGTTCGCGGCGGCTTCGTCGTCGGCCTCGGACTTCGCGTCGGCGATCTCCTGATCGTCAGCCGAGAGCGTGTCGTAGTGGGCCTTGTAGTCGCCCCAGTTGGAGAAGCCGTAGAGTTCGGGCTTCGCGGACGCGGAGACCGACTTGAACCGTTCGACGGTGGCCTCGGTGGTGACGACGAACTGGCCTTCGGCGTTGATGTCAGTCCACGACTGGATCTGGACGATCGCACGGGCGGTGAACTCGGTTCCGCTGTCGGTCTGGCCCTCGATGTACAGCGTGTAGCCGTACTTGGAGCCGTCCGCGTGACGGAGCGAGGCGTTCTCGTAGCGATCGCCTTCGGCGTCGATGGTGGTGATGCTGGGCTGGATGTTGTTGCTCATATGCTGGGTGGGTGAGATCTCCACGGTGCCACATCTTGCCCCACTTGCAAGCGAATAATTCAGGCAAAGAAAAACCCCAGTATTACTGGGGTTTGAGGGGCGTCGGAAGGTCTAGGCCCTTCCTGATCACCAGCCGCAGGGCGGCAGATCTAGGGATCCCGTAGAGGCGGGCGATCGCGGCGATCGCGTCGTCCTCCTCTGGCGTGATCCTAACCTGTCGCCACGACTTAACCTTCGCTTGGGAACGGGAACGGTTCTTCATAGGTCTTCACGACGATCGGGAAGTTCTCGATGCCGCAGTGCGGGAGGATGTTGTACTCGATGTGATCGATCGCAGATTGCTCGTCCAACTTGTCGTGGTCGATCAGGCACTGCTTGACCGCGTCGTAGTCGTAGATCGCGACGCAGATCGCACCGCAAGTGCGACCGACGATCGCGTCGTCGAAGGTGGACGGTGGATCGAGGAACAACGCTTCCTCATTCAGTTCGGCGACGAACGACCGCCGCGTATTGATCTTCTTCTTACGCTTAGAAGGGGACATCGTCGTCGGGAGTTTCAGTCGCGGGAGCGGAGGTCACGCCGAGTGACGCATCGAGGGCGTCGCGGAACGCTTTGTCCTTCGGGGAGATCGAACCCTTGTAGGGCTTCGGCTGGTAGTTGTCCTGCCACCACTTCAAAGAAGCCGCTGGTAACGATCCAAGAGACTTCCCCTGTTGCTTCCCGAAAGGGATCAGGACGCTCTGCCAGTTGCCGCTTACGGCGTCGGCGAGCGGAGCGACAGGCTTGCGGGCCGAGGAGTGGATCGACGGGACGGCGTGGTCGATCCCGACGGTCGTGTACGGCTGTGAGACGGAGATCTCTTCGGCGGCACGGGAGGCACCGTCGATGCTGGGAGCATCCCAGCGGAACTTGGTGCCGTTCTTCGTCTTGCCCTGATGCTTGCCGCCGTCGTGGATGATCGCCCACGCCTCAGGCAGTTCGTACAGGAAACGACCGATGCCTAGGTTCACCACGGCCCGCTTCATCGCACCGCTCGCGGCAGACTTAAACGGATCGATGTCGTCGGCCTTGTTCAGTTCGACTTCGCAGGAACCAGTGACGGTACGCTGGAACTCGCCGCCGCCCGCGATCGTGATCGCGACCGTGCAGACAGCGGAGTTGCCGATCTGCTTGAATTCCTCGCGGTGGCTCCAGCCTTCGCCGTACACCTCGTCGAGCCGCTCCATCGCGGCACGGTTGTCGATGTACGCGAGGCATCGTGCCCAGACGGAGCCGTCGGACTTTTCGCCGCAGGATTGGATACGCCACTCGATCCTGTCGGCAGGGAACGGGGCACGGAGTTTGCTGATGTTATCGCTCATTGTTGTGGGGGGAAATTTCGGTGGTCGCCGACAGGGCGGCGATGAAGATCGTGCCGATCTCTTCGCGGAGAGCCGTCAGGTGCTTGCACCTGTACTCCCACGGAGATCTGCGTTCGGCCTCGGACGCGTCACGCCAGCGGGGAAGCACCACGCACTGGAAGTGTTCGCAGGAACATTCGCCGTGCAGATCATTCGCGGCGAGATCGATCAGGTGAACCTGTCCCTTCTTCGCGGAAGGAACCGTGTACCGCGTCGGGTGATCGTAGACGGTGAACTTGGGCTTGGTCTTCATTCGATAGAAGCGTTTGCGAGCGGAAGGAATTCCGCAACAGGGATGTGGATCACTGGCTCGATATCCTGCTCGTCACCGCGTGAGTTGACCGTGCGGCCTCCGATCGTGATCTTGCGGCGGCTACAGTCGGCGGTGGAGATCCTGTAGATGAACACGCCGTCAGTCCACTTGACCAGAAGCCACGCTGGCCTGTTCGTCGCGTACTGGAATCGGCAGACGCTCAGGTACTTTTCCAACGAGGTGTAGAAGGTCGAGTACTGGAGCCGAGGGAATGTCTTCCCTCTGACCTCGACCCAGCCGAGGACGCCGCCGTTGGCGTCGCAGATCGCGTAGTCGATCTTGTAGTACTTCGGCGTCTTGCGGGCGACGACGCCCCAGACCGCTTGCAGGGCGTCGATCGCGGCTTCCTCTTCGCGGAGGTGATCGTCTCGCTCGTAGGTTGGGCGGCTCATCGGTTGTCGTGCTTGTCGAGGATCCGCTGGATGAAGTCACGCTGGCGGGCGAGAGCCACATACCAGAGCGGCTTGCGTCCAGATCGCTTGCCCGTCTTGCGGCGGTAGTTTCCGTGGTGCTTCCTCATCAGCGTAGGCGGGCGATCGCGTTGCGGGTCGCGGACGGGACGCGGGCGAGGCTGAAGCCCCGCTTCGCGAAGCCGCCGATCCCTAGGTTCCAAGCCGCGTAGACCTCGGCCTCGGTCGGCTGGCGACCCAGACGGCGGGCCAGAGACCGCTCCGTCCAGATCAGGTAGGCCGTAGCGTACTCGCGGGCGACGGCGGGGTCGTGGGCGTAGGTCGCCCAGTCGTACTGGAATTTCCCGAATTTCCTGCGGTCGGAATTGATCTGGTTCCACGCGTCTGCCCACATCTGCCAAGCCCCACGGGCACGGGTGCCGTCACCGATCGCGGCGTGGTTGAAGCGGGACTCCACGACCGCCACACGATCGACGAATTTCCCGTTTACGACCTCGGCAGAAACTTGCGAGGCCAGCAAGATCAGGAGAGCGAGAGATCGCATTTGCGGAGGAGATTTGCAACCGCCTCATTCTTGGCGGCGTTGTTCCTGTAGGTGGCAAGCAGGAGTCCAGCGGCAGACTTGGCGTCCTGCTCGTCGGTCGATTCGTGGATCAAGCCAGCACGGTCGTCTTCCTTGAGTTCGGCCCTGCGGGTCGTGATGTCCTCCTGCGAGAGGATCAATTCGACCTTACGCCAGTCAACCCAGTGCGGAGGGGTGACGACCAGATCAACGGTCGAGCCGTTGACGATGTCTCCGTCCGTCGAGGACTTGGAGACCGTGCAGTGACCGATCAGGCTGACGGTGTAGTCGAGCGTGACGCGATAGTCGCGGCGACCGCCTTTGACCGATTCGATCGTGCCTTTGAATTCCACGGGCACTCGCGTGGTTGATGCTTGGTTGGACATAGTAGTACTGGGTGAGATCTGGAGGTGTATGAATGTTGCACAAAGTGTCAAGAGGTGTTTTTTTGGTGCTTGACTTAACCCTGAAGATCTGTTCTAATGTCTTCCTTCACCCAGTACTACGCACCTATGATCTACATCAAGCCCAGCACCGTCCGTAAGTTCGTCAAGAGCCACGGCAAGCGAACCTCCAAGGCTTTCTTGGAAGCCCTCGATCGCTACATCGAGAAGAAACTCCTGACCGCTGTGACCACTCACAACGGATCCAAGAAGACCCTCGACGAATCCGTCGCCGCTTACATCTTCGGCAACCGCTAATTTCCCCCCACACGAAAATGACCACACCCAAAAGCAAGATCGTCTACGACCTAGACGCCACCAAGTACCACGCGACCGAGGGCCTGAGCAAGACCCGCCTCGCCTTCCTCCTCAAGTCGCCCGCCCACCTGAAGGCGTACGACACGACGGAGCGGGACGAGCCGAGCAAGGAGCAGATCCTCGGCACCGCGATCCACGAAGCCACGCTGGAGCCTGAGAAGTTCCTCAAGAACTGGGCTGTCGCTCCCGTCGGTATCGACCGCCGCACGACTGTCGGCAAGGCCGCGTATGCGGACTTCGTCGCCGCCAATGTCGGCAAGCAGTTGATCTCCGCTGAGGACTACCAGACCGCCGTCTCGGTCGCCGCGTCCCTGAAGAACAACCCTGCCTTCGGCGGCTCCCTCCGCGTCGGCACCCCTGAGATCAGCCTGTTCGCCGAGAGCGACAGCGGGCACCCGCTCAAGGCCCGCCTCGACCTGTTCGACGCCGAGCGGAACATCATCTGGGATATCAAGACGACCGTCGCGGCAGATCCGTTCGGCTGGCGTAAGGAGGTCTTCAAGTATTCCTACGGACTACAGGCCAGCCACTATCTGGATCTGGCTCGCCGTACTGGCCTCGGCAACAAGGACACCAAGTTCGCGTTCGCCGCTGTCGAGAAGACTGCCCCGTACGCGGTCGGCGTGTACTTCCTGACCGCCCAGACGATCACCAAGTGGGACGGCATCATCAAGGGGCTTGTGAGCCTCTGGGAGGTCGCCGATCGCACTGGCGTCTACCCGTCCTACTCGTCCGAGTTCATCGAGATCGACGCCTAATGGACAAGCCCACCAAGATCACGGTCGATCTCTCAGCACTCAAGGTGCTGGGAGGTCAGACCTTCTTCGCACTGCTCCACGGTTACCTCAAGGCGAGGGCTGTGGACAATGTCGCGAAGGTCACGAACAGGGAAGCCGCCGAGGTCTTCGGCGTCACCCCTCGCTATGTCACCTCTGCGGTCAACGCTCTTCGCCGTAGCGGCCTGATCACCGAGTACCACTACGACGGTCGCAACCGCGTCGTCCACCTCGCACCCTGATGGACAACCCTTCACTCGGCTTCGTGGGCATCTTCATTGCCCGCGATCTCTGGCTACGCGAAGACCTGACCGTCACCGAGAAGGTGCTGGCTGGCGTCATCGACGCCCTCGACAAGGGCCAAGGTTGCTGGGCCTCCAACGCCTACCTCGCGAACACGATCGGCGTCGGCGAGCGGCAGATCCGCGACTACCTAGCCCGCCTTGAGGAGGGTCAGGTGATCCGACGCTGGATCGTGGACGGCAACCGCCGCATCGCGTCGATCTACGCTGGCACCAAGAACAACAGTTCCACGGATGAAAACCGCCTACCCCCTAGGCAGGAAACTGCCACCAATAGAGTAGTAGATAAAGTAAAAGATAATAAGAATAAGAAGGCGTGTTTGTTTGAGTCCCTTGCTAAGTATCGGGTGGAGCCTACGGATGCGGTCAAGAGCCTGATCCTCTCGTACATCGAGCATCGCGTGGAGATCAAGCGTCCCCTGACTCAGCGGGCACTCGACGCGAATGTGGAGATCGTCCAGTCCGAGGCCACCAAGCACGGCATCGCGTTTGAGGTGGCTGGCAAGGAGATGATCGACGCCTCGGTACGCAACGGCTGGTACGGCCTGTTCCCAGTCCGCAAGCAGATCGGCAAGCCCGCCAAGAAACTTCTCACCGAGGAGGATCACAGCAATGGCTTCTAACGGCAACTGCAAGTACTGCGGGTGCGAGACTCGCGGCCTGTCTTTCGAGATCGGCGGCAAGCCTATCCAGTTCGACGCTCCCGATGTCTGTGCTGGCAAGGAATGCACCGCGAAGGCCGACGCCGCGTTCGCCAAGGCTGAGGCCGAGCGAAGCAAGCGTCCGTCGATTCAGGTGCCGCTCCTGTTCGCCGACACAGATGTCAGCCGCCTACCCGATCGCCTCCAGACGCTGGCTAGGTCTTGGACGCCCCTGAGCGGCAAGGGCAACCTGTTGCTCCACGGCGTGACGCGACTTGGCAAGAGCCGCACGGCTTGGGAGATCTGCAAGCGGCTCGATGCCCGTGGCGTACAGGTGAAGGTGCTGACGATGCGTGACATCGAGTTCCAGTTGCAGGAAGGTTTCCAGAAGGGCGACTGGCACCGCGTGGTGGATCGCTGGTGCAACCACCAGTTCCTGTTCATCGACGACCTCGGCAAGGAGAAGTTGACCGAGCGTTCTCAGTCCTGCCTGTTCCAGATCGTGGACGAGCGTACGGCGAACAAGCGGGCGACGATGATCACGACGAACTACGACGGCGAGACCCTGAAGGCCAAGTTCCCAGACCCTGAGACTGGTGCCGCCTTCGTCGCCCGCCTTCGCGAGTTCTACGACCGCAACGCTTAACGCGGGTCGGTAGGGATGAACGGGGTGGCCTCGCCGATCATAACTTCGGTGAAGCCACCCTTGTCCCATTCCAGTTTCATCACGCGGAGGTCGGCGATCTTCTGGTCGGCCTCGATGTACCCACAGGTCACCAGCGAGTCTAGGATCGTCTTCACGACATTGTCCGCGTCAGGCTTCGTCGTCTTCCATTCGATGTTCTTGCACGGGCGGCACTTCGGCGGCTGGTAGAACAGGGCGACGATCACGCGGAGCGGCTTGTCCTTGAACAGCGGCTCCTTAGGCTTCTTGGTCTTCAGCAAAAGGTGGAACTGGGCTTCCCATTTCTTCGCGTCGGACTTCTTCATCTTCCCGACGAACATCTTGCCTGTCTGCTTGTTCTTCAGGATCTGCAAAGCGGCTTGGTGCGTGGTCTCAGGCGGGGCGATGTCGAAGTGGTAGGTGTCCATACCGCGTCAGTAGTTGACGGCTTATGACAAGTCGAGCATCTTTAGGCTATGGAGTACGAGCCGAAGCCAGAGAAGATCCGCACCGACATCAAGTCGCGTCACAAGGGAACGAAGATCCCGAAGGAGAAACGCGAGGAGATCGAGAAGCGGCTTGAGGCTGGCGAGGGCATCGTCGCCACCGCGAAGTCCGTAGGCTCCAGCGAGCATACCGTCACCGCGATCAGGAACTCGATGAAGGATGTCAACGCGTGGAAGCAAGCACACAGGGTCAACCTGATGGCGGCGGCTCAGAAGATGGGCGAACGACTGCTTAACGAGGTGGACAATATCTCGCCGTCCCAGTTGCCGCTGGCGATCGCGATCATCACCGACAAGGCCCTCGGCCTGAACGACCAGCCGACCACGGTGACCGAGCATCGCCTGAGGATCAGCCACGAAGATCTGGACAAGATGCTTCGCGGTCAGGTGATCGACCTTCCTCCAGACTTGCCGCCTCAGTAGTTCAACGGTGGAACGCCTGTTTTGTAAACAGGATGTCGCGGGTTCAACTCCTGCCTGAGGCTCCAGTGGGTGTAGTTCAATGGATAGAACCGCCGCCTTCTAAGCGGCTGATCTGGGTTCGATTCCCAGCACCCGCACCAGCAAACAAAACTCCCTAGTCACCGAAGCAACTAGGGAGAAGGCGTTGGCCTTTTGGGTTCACCCAGCGACAACGAGCCGCCAGACACTAACCCTCAGTCGTGGAGGGCGGCTTGTCAACCTTGGGGAACAATTTGCGGAACAGGAACCACCCTATCTGGGCCGCTGTGACCACGCACAGCCCTAGGGCGACCCATATGAACTCCTTGCGGTCAAAGAGGCGTGGAAGGGCCGCTACGCCAGCCCCAGAGGCCATCAGGGCTAAGGCCCCAGCCTTGCCGATGCCAATCCAGTGTCCAAAGATCAGGGCTAAGGCCCCAGCGGCGATCAGGCCAGCCCCCAGCAGGGCTAGGATCAGATCCTGCTCCCGCTTGGCGGCGGCGTCCAATTCCATCTGCTTGGCGGCTAGGTTCCGCTCGGCCTCTACGCGGCGACGCTCGGCGTCGGCGACCACCTTGCTCCACGCGTCGTTGATCTCCTTGATCGTCTTTTCGGCATCGGCCTTGACCTTGGTCAACTTGCCGTGGTCTCCAGCCAAGGCGACGGCGTGGTCAATGTTCTTCTGGCTAGGCTTGTCGAGGTACGATCCCGCCGCCTCAAGCAGTACGCCGACCGTCTTGGCTGGTTCGCTGTCAGGCGGGGCCTTCTTGTTCTCAGCCGCCGCGACCGCGACATAGCCAGCCGCCCGCTCGATCGCGACATCCTGTTTGTCGGCGAAGTTATCGCTCGCGGCGATAGGAGCCTGAGCCACTGCTGGCTCGGTCGGCTTCTTCGTCGAACAGGCGATCAGAGCCAGCGAGAGAGCAAGGACTTGAATCTGGCGAAGATCCATTTCAGGAGTTCCTGAGTTTGATCAGTAAGCGTATTCCAGACGCCACTGCGATTAGACCGCCTACGGCTAGTGTTACTACGCATACGATTTGAAAGTTGTTGACGATGCCTTCGACCCGTTCGATCGGGATGTTGTCTCCCGCGTCAGTGATGACCGCCTTGTCCGTGATCAGGGCGACGGCTGAGTTGGCGTTGGTGATCGCCTTGAACCCAGCGACGATCGTCGAAGCACTGAGCAGTCCAGCAATGCCGACCAGAAGCAGGAACGCACTCTGGATCGCGATGATAGACTCAGCGACGCCGTTTTTTGCTGGGCTTGGGCTTTGGCTTTTCTTTGTCTTTCGCATTGTTGACCTTGGATACGATCAGTTCGACGACCTCAGGTGAGGCCATACCAGAGAATGCGAGGATCAGGGCCTTGTAGATGCCAGCGATCTCGACGCCGTGAAGAGCAAAGTAAGTGATGACCCCGATGATCCCAGCCGCGAGGATCTTGCGAACCCAGATGATCGCCTTCGACGACTGATCGGTGATCAGCATTCGGGCCAGCATCCCAGCCCCGCCTAAGAGCGAGACGATCCAGCCACCCCGCTTGAAGTCATCAGCGGCTTGGGCATAGTCTGGTGAGGTAGGACTCATTCTCGGAACTTTGTGTCGCCTTGAGTAAACTCAAAGCCACTTGTCTTAGCCCAACGGCTGTTGGACTTATTTTCCATCAAGATCGGCAGGGGAACCCTTTCCGATGCAGGAACAGACAGATTATGGAAATGGAATGCCAGAAGCGTAGCACGGATCTTTTGGTACGAGAGACGCCGTGCTTCAGGAGACGAATTGAACGCGTTCTCATATCCATCGATTGTAAGGTTGTACCAGCCATTACCAGAGTCGCCGTAACTAAGCGGGATAGGAACAATGTCGTCGTTCTTAGTTCCAGTTCTAAGCGACTCCCTGACGCTTTCGTATAGTCTGGCGACTTCGTTGTTCCCATCTTTGATCAGATCAACCGTTTGCTTCATCAAATTCTTTTCCTGATCTCCACGCATAGTATACTTAGTCTCCTTGTGATCAGGAAGGATCGAGTCTAGGTCTGGGTACAGGCTCTCTATCGTCGTTCCTGTCTTTGAGATATCTGTTCCCCTGAGGTGGCTTGTAAGGCTGTACCCTCCGTCCTGTTTGTGAGACTGGGCACCAAGGACTTCGTTAACTAGGACAGCGGAAGGACTCACAAACCTGACCGTCGAAGGTTTGGCAACACTGCTGTCCCAAACTCTTCTGGCAGAATTACTCCACTGAGACTTCTGGGTAACCATCGCTCCAGTCCTCTGGGGAGGGTTCTTGATCTGGTCGGAAAGACCTTTAACGAACGACACTCTGGCAGATACGCCCTTGGCTGTCGCGGCTTCAGCGGCTTCGGCCTGAGGCTTGCTGGCGGCGTAGTCAGCCCTGAGTTTCACATTGGACGCGGCGTTGGCTAGAATCAGGCTAGTGTCAGAATCAACACGCGTAGTTCTAGGATCCTTGATGCCCTGACGGGTGTAAGTTTTGTCACCGTTGTACCCGATCTTTTCTACCATTGTGTCTGGCCCAGCGGATCGCGGGTTGATCATAATCGCGGCCCTGATCGCTGTGTCTAGAAGCGTGTCCTTCTTCTGATTGGAGCGTAGGTCGTCTGCGGCCTTGGCAAGCGGATCGACCTTGGATCTGGCCTCTTCGACATCTCTGATGTACCCGCTATTGTACCAAGCCAGCGTACGGATCGCGGCAAGGACTTGGTTGAACATCGTCTGAGCAGAAGACCAAGCGGATCTGACCTTGCCAGCCCAACCCTTGTACTCGGCGTTCTGAGACTTCTCGTAGTGATCCAGAACCGTGTCGATGGCGTCGCCTTCAACCTTAGGAAGTCTGGCAAGCAGGGCTTGGATCTTGCTGTCGTTCAACACGCCAGCCGCGAACTCAACAAGGGTAGGCAGATGGTAGTCGTCGGAGTAAGCAGAGTCGGCAGGATCCGCAAAAGATCTGTCTCTAGGAGATCCAATGCGAAGTTTGTTCGCCGCGTCTCTTTCAGTAAACTTAACGGTGCGTCTGTTAGGATAACGACCAGAGGCTTTTGTTCTTTGAACGGCCTGAGGCTGTGTGCCCAAAGCAAGTTCAGCGGCGGTCACATCAGGATTAGACTTAATCGCGGCCTTACCGACACGCGTAGTAGCCATACTCTTGATCATCTCGGCAGGGGTGTTCTCAAACACTCTCATCCAAGCCTCGATCAGCGTATAGAACGCCGCACGACGCATAGCCACCCTAGGTTCAAGGTTGCTGGCTAGAGTCACATCTAAGTTATTCTTGTTCGCCTGACGCATCTGAGCGATCCAATCAGCGGACGGAATCGGGGCGTGGATCTGACCGTGAGTAAGGCCACCCTCCCAAGACGGAAGGCGTGTGCCGTCTTTCTTAACCTTGTTCTCTCTTAGAGTCGGGTATCCGTCACCAATGCCTAGTTCGTTGTAGTCGTCCCTGATCATCCCTTCGCGTTCTGAGCCGAACAGCGAATGGTGGATCTCTTCGATCAGTGTAGTGAGGTCTCCAGTAGTCTTGAAGTAATAGTGGTTCTCAACACGCATCTGGCTTTCAGCCGCACCAGAGGAGTGCGACCGCTGATGCGGTTCATCCATAATGACCCTAGCACCGCTTTCTTTTCTAAGACCAGAGAACGAATCAAGAAGGCCAAGCAAATCGAACATCAACTGCTCCTGCGGAGTGGCTTCGGCCCAGTTGATCCCCTTGTGGTTGACGATCTTCATCAGGTCTACCAGCGAGATAGACTTGGTTCCGACCTTACGCTCAAAGTTAGGGTCGTACACGCTGTACATACCTCCCTTGGTCTCAAAGTGCTTCCAAGCCTCAAAGATCTCTCCGAAAGAGCCGCCGCCCTTTTCAACCCACTTGGTCTCCCATTCGCCAAACGACTGGTAGTCGGAAGGCTTGTATGCTTTACCCTTCTGAAGGAACCAAGCGTCGTTCGGGCCACTGCTCTTGCCCTGCAATCCAGACATCATATCGCCGATCAGTTCGGACGCACCGTCCTTAGCGGAACCATAGTTCGAGACCTTGCCGTGGGGTTCGTGACCAAACACGGCACTCATCGCGGCCTTAACATCACCCTTGATCGCGTTAGGCAACGACTCTTCGTGGACGGAAACGAACTTCTGACCAGTCTGGCGAAGGCGTTCAACCATTTCAGTAAACACGCCAGCGTACAACTTCTGCATATCGCCAAGACCGTTCTTAGAGTCTCTGGTGTAGTTGGTGTTCTCCCAGACGGCCCTGATCTCAGCCTTGCCCATCATCTTACCTTCTCTGTTCGGATTGTTCATATCGCCCTGCATCGTCGGGAGGATAGTGAACGACATCACCGCATTGCCCTTATGTTCAAGGACGACCATAATGCTCCTATTGCCAGCACCAAACACGGTTGAAGGATTGAAAGAGAAGTGGAAGTCCTTGATTGATTCTCCAAACACATCAGCGGCTCGCTTGCTGAAGAAGCCACCCTTTACGACGGCGTTTTGATTTTCTGAGTCAGAGAACGCACGATCGACGCTTAGGAACTTTTGCTTAGGGCTATCAGCGGGAGAGTAAGCCTTCTTCTTGTCAATGTTCCAACCGCTCTCGTCGTACTCCCAGCCCTTTTGGCTGAGTTCAGGATCTTTCTCAAAGGCTTCCTTGATGACGCTTTCGATGTCGTGAGAGTCGAAGGAGTCGTAGAACATACGCTTAAACCCAGACTGACGAAGACGCTCAATTGTTTCTCTGACCATCGACACCTTGAGATCTGGGCTTCCAGCCAGTTCGTCGATGACAATAGGTCTGCTAGATCTTCTGTTTCTTAGTACGCCTTCAGAATCAGTATATTCCTCGTACCACTTGCTCTGACGCTTCTGTGCGATGCTTTCAGGGGTTTCGGCGAGGAAGGCATTGTTGACTGTGACGGACTTCTTGTCCTTAGGGGAAAGAATGGTGAACGCCATAACGGTGTTTCCAGTTTCCGAGTTCTTTGCCTTTACCCTGATGTTTCCAGCGTCATCAACCTCAAACGAGATCGCCGCGTTCTTAGGTAGGTTATGTTCCGCGTACTTGCTAAACAAAGATCCGTTGCCTTTTACGCCTTCGTCGTTGAACGCTTTGCTCTTACGGAGGAACTGAGGAACATCGTCAGCAGGGCTGAACTTATGCGTCGGATCAGTCGGCGTCCAAGAGGTCATCGTCAGGCCAAGGTCGTGTTCTCTGTTAAGACGAAGTGCCTCCTTTGCGTTGCTCATCGTCTGACCGTCGTCCATTTCAAACCTGTGCTGGTTTTCACCCCAAGTATTTACGCGAGACTTGATGACGGCACCTTCGGTGTTAACCACCTGAGACTTAAGTCCGCTAGTACCCTTAGGTAGCATACCAGTCGCGTACAGTCTGCCGCCCAACTCGGCATTGAGGGCATAACCGATGTTCTGGAAGTTCGTGATGATATCCTCGATGGCCTTAGGATTCAGATCCGCGTTCAACCTAGTCTCAAAAACACTGAGTAGGTTGGCGTCAGCCATATTAATGATGAACTGCTGAACGGCTTCGCGTACATCTTCTGGCTTAACACCCTTATCGAACGAAACCCTCTGCATAACGATATCCTGAGCAGTCTGCGTAAGGATGTCCTCAAGAAGGTTGGTCGTGTTGTAGGGCTTCTTTAACTGCTTGCGGTCTTCGATGGCGATCTGAAGTTCCTCGCTGATGTTAGTCCAAAGCCCCGTCTTCTTAAGAACCTGAAGCGAGTTGTACCAAGGCGTCATAGCCCCGTTGAGGACTCTGGCACTTCCGATGTTTCCTTCGTCTCCAGTGGCGTGTGTCGGCTGTGAGCCAAGGGGTTTCTTTCCGACAAATGTGGAGTTGGGATCCGTCGCCACCTTGGAGACATCCCAAGACTGGAAACCAATTCTGATCGGGAAGTTCCCGTTCTTTGTGACGATCACCAACGATGTTCTGCCAGCATTGAACTGGTAATCAGGAGTGGTGTTGTCGTTGACATTATCGATTCTGAACTGGACTTCCCACTTCTGGTCTAGGCCAAGGCGAGCCATCAACGCGTTAAGTCTGGCGTGAACCTTTTCCGCTCTGTGCGAATAGAAGTCCGTGATGGGGCCAGACTGATTGGTAAAGACATCCCTGAACTGCTTGCTGTTGTACGGGTGCTTCTGAACCTCAGGAGCGTCGTCAGGCTTGTATTTGAAAATGTTGGACTCCTTGTCGTATCTGCCAGCGTTCGGATTGTTGGCTTCTCCCGCCTCGGTAAAGCCAAGGATCGTGGCCTCGTTGATCGTGAACTTCTCTCCGTTGACCTCGATCGAACGCTCGCCAGCCGCCGCACCAAGGTCTCCAGTGATTCTCTGCTTGGTCGCGATCTTGGCGTTCTCAAGGCCAGTGACGATCGTCGGATGACGGTCGTAGGCACCTCTGATCTCGTAGGTGTTGGTAAGGGTTCCGTCGGCGGCTCTACGCTGGGTGACGGTAAAGTCCTTGTTGCCCCAAACGATGCCGCCGTCCGACTTGATCATCGGAACCGTGAACGCCTTCTTGATCCACGCGTCAGCCGCGTCAGGCGTGAGTTTGATGTTGCCGCTTACGCGGGCCGCTGTCTGCCCTTGTTCATAAGCATCCAGAGACGGATCGACTCTTGATCCAGCCTCTCGATCTGCCGAAGTCGCGGCCCAAGTTGTCCGATTATCCTTGAGGACGGTAGATTCGCTGGGGAATAGTTCGCCTGTTCGGACGAATTCGTCGGCGAGGGCGGCCTCTCTTTCGAGACCGACCCTGTATCTGTGGAGTCTGTCCGCGAGAGATACCTCTCGACCAATTTCGGCGGGGTTGAAGGAATCATAGGATCCCTTGGGGACTGTCTCGGTGCTGACGAAGTATTCTCTGGGCTGTAGTCGGATTCCATTGTGTTCGGTGATTGAAAGTGATGCGTCTTTGACGGCCTGTCTCCAGTTCTCCATATACCATCTGGCGTCCGCTTCGGTCAGGAGGTTACGCTTGCCAGTCTTGATCTCCGCGATCGGATTGTCAGTCGCGAACCTAGCGGTCATCTCAGGGTTGGCCTCAGATCTGACGCCGATGAACTTGGTAAGACTGTTGACCTCGTTGGTCAGTTTCTGGAACTCGGCTTCCTTGCCCTTGACGGGGACGCCACGCTCGGCGGTCACCTCAGCAAGACGCTTGGTGATCTCGGTGAGTCTGGGGTTGGCACCGTTTCTGGGATCAGGAACAAGCGTGAAGCCAGAGATCCAATCCTTGCCAGCGGCCTTGAGCCTGTTGGCGATATCAAGAGCGGTAGCCAGATCGACGGGCTTGTCCTTAGCGAACAGCACTTCCATAGCAGGACGGGCGTTCGGGTGGTTCTCGCCGACGACCTCGCCGACCATCACATCGGACTGGTTGTAGTTCTTGGCGACGCCGATCATATGTTCCAGAAGCAAGGACATCTGGTTTAGCATAGACGGGTTGCTTACCTCTTGCTGGTAAGCGGCGTTCTTCTCGGTTCTGCCAGACTTCGCAGTGGCGAGGGCGGCTTCGGCTTTCCTGATCGCTTTGTCGATTTTGCCGCGTTCCGTAGACGGCGTATTGGGATCACGCATTTTGGCCCTGAGGCCGTCCAACTTGTTCTGAGCCTTGACCAGTTCGGAGTCACCCTTGGCGGCTTCCTGAGCCAGATCCTGAGTTCTGCCACGCTGGACAAGGATATCGAAGAACAGAGAATGCTCTAGGTAGTCGCCGTAGTATCCGTACGACTGTCCGCTGTTCTGACCGATGGGCTTCAATGCGTCAGCGACGGCACCCTTAAGTTGAAGCACTCGTCCCTGCGGGGCGGTGTACTGGCGAGCAATCGCGGACTGGGCGACGATCTTACCAGCGACGGGGATGTCGATGCCGCCAGACCAATAGGAGCCAGACACGCCGACGAGGAAGCGGCGAATGTTGTTCCACTCGTTTACGCCAGTGGCATCACGCGTACCAGACACACGCTCGGTCGGCCCTTCAAAGGAGGAGAACTCCGCACCAGCGGAATCAGTCCAGCCGTTTTCTGCCCAGATTCCCTTTTCGTGGAACCAGATAAGAGCCTGAAGATCGTCGGGCATCATATCGGCGAAGTCGCCGCCTTCCTGACGAAGCGTCTCAGCGGCTAGTTCAAAGATCTTCTGACCAAAGAAGAAGTCGCCGCCGCCTTCCCAGTTCGGGTTAAAGTTATCGCCTTGCGGGTACCAGACATAGTCAACGCCAGTCTCCATACCAGCCGAGAGACGCCACTTTTGTCTGCCGTTGATCTTGCTGTTGATGATTCGGTGAAGCGATCTAGCCGCCCACACATCGACGGTCGCCGATCTGACGAGGCCAGAAAGGTTGCCAGCAAAGTTAGGGGTCTTAGGCCCTTCGGTAAGATCTCTCCAAAGGCCGTACATCACCTGACCCACCTTGACGGTGTTGGCGTTGTACTTCTTGCCGTTGGCTCGGAGCATCAACGCACCAGCCTGTTTGAAGACCTTAGACTTGGCACCCTGCAACGCGTCAGACAACTGGGCAGGGGTAAGCGTCGTCTTCTTAGATGTGTTTCTGATGTTCAGGTAAGCGTCCCTGAATCCAGCCAAAGCCTCGGCGTCGATATCTCTGCCGACGGACTGCGGATCTTCCCACTCAAACCAATCGAGATCTTCGTCGAACTTTTCGTTGGCCTCCTTGGCGGCGGCTTTCTTGTGAAGGATGTCAACCGCCTCGGCCTCAAACTTAGATCTTCCAGTGACCTCGTCTTTGACTGCGGCCCTAGCCTCAATGTCCTTGATCGCGGCATCGACCTCGGCGAGTTGCTTGTTGTAGGCGTTTCTGGAGAACAGGGTAAGAGCCTCCATAGCCTGTTTGAAATTCTCCGCGACAGGGGTTCTGGCAGATGTGGCACCCTCCAGTTCGGAGAACATACCGTAGATGGATCCGAAGACGGAGTATCCGTCGCGAACCATTCGTCTGTACCAGTCGATGCCCTTACGCTTGGCAGGATCTCTGACGGCTTCCCTAGCCTCCCTGACCAGTTCTTCCGCGACACGCTCTGCCGCACCAATGACGGCAGGATCCATCAGTCTAAGATTTGAGTTGCCGACCATAGACTCCATAAGGCCATAGCCGACCTTCTGGAACTGGACTACCTTCTTGGTCTGGTTCGGGACAGCAAGGCCACGCTTCACCTCGTCGTCGTTAGCGGTGTACTTGACCTCTTTGCCCTCGGCGTCGCGGACGATCGACATCTTGGGTAGGCCACCCTTGCCGATAGCAAGACGCTGAGGAATCATCTCAGGGTTGGACGAGTTGGAGGCGATGGCCTGTTCGATCAGCGACTCAGCAAGGCGTCTTTCACGCTCGCCAGTCTTGCCCCTAAGTAGAGACAAGAGGTTGTCGTTATGGATCCTAGCGGCTTCAGTGACAGCCTGAACCTCGTTGTCGAAGACTCGGCCCTCGATCGGCCTGTTCTTGTTCTTCGTGTCGATCAGCATATACTTGCCGTTGTGGCTAACAGCAAGGACGCCTGACTCTCCACCGTGGAGGTGGGCGGCAAGAATGTTCTTTCCGATGTACTCGCGACGCTGGACATCCAGTTCAATGAAGTCCTTTGCGGCCTTTTCGCTAGATACGATGATCGGCTTCTTGAAGTCCTCGGATCCGACTTGGAACCTTCCGTCCTTCGTTTGCGTCACCGTGTAACTCGCGGTTCTTGTGCCGACGATGTTCTCCTTGCGGCGGTTGATCCACTCGTAGTCTGCCGTGGCGGTGAAGTTGACCCTGCCGCGAACGGTCTGAGGGGAAGTGTACTGAACTGGGCTGAAATTCTTCGTGAGGTTGTTGTACCCAGTCTGCTCGTCGAACTTAAGAGCGGAATGGATCACTTCGATGTCCTGCATCAGATCGACGCGGAATGTCGTGAACGCGAAGTTAGGGCCTCTGTCCCAAGTGTTGAACGGCCTGATGATCGGGTTGTTGTCGAACATCGGGGTGCCGTCGGAGCGGAAAGACCGCTCAGGGCTAGGCCCGATCACGCGAAGCATCACATCTCTGATAGCCTGACCACGCTCGCCACCGCCAAACAGGTCAGCAGAAGGCATACGGCCTTCGGAAAGGCCAGTGATGTACATATGGATGGCTTGCTTGAACAGGGCGAAGTTGCCGCCAAACTGCTCGGACACGCTGAAGGTAGTGCCCGTGTTGCCGATCGCATAAGACTGACCGAACTCAAACGCGGCACGATCTAGGACTACGCCCATATCGATGCCAGTCATCATAACCTCAAAGCGGGGCGGGATCTTGTTCCCGTCGCGATCCTTGGTGGTCATCACGAACTCCATCTTGTACGGCAGGACTCTGCGGTAGGTAGGAGCGACCTCGTTCTTGGGCTTTCTGTTTCTTCCGACGCTACCGTCACCAGCATAGTACTCTCCGCTGAGTCCGTTGTACAGGAAGTTCATTTCGCCACCGCCGAGCGGATCCATACCGATGACGCCCCTGATCACATTGCGGAGGGTCGTGATCTTGATCAGTTCGGAGTCAGTGATGAGAAGTTTGTCCCTGAGGGCCTTGATGCCTTCGTCGGTCAATACGCCGATACCACGGGTGTTGCCGTCCTTGTCTTCGTGGAAGACGATGCCAGTGACCTTGTGGCCCAGTTGCTTAAGCAGATCGATAGACGCCTTACCTCTCTCAGCGGTCTCCTTTTCGATGACCTCTCTGGGCTTAAGGTTGCCGTTCTGATCGACCCAGTGTTCAAGACCAGCCCTAGTAAGAATGGATTCCAGATCCTTCTTGGGAAGCGTGGAAAGGTCGAACGGGTTTGTCGAAAGAGACTTGGGCTTGCTTTCGATGATTCGTTTAATCGCCGCCTCGGCCTGAGGCAGGATCAGGTGCGTACCGTCCTTGTTGACAAAGGTGCTACCGATTCTGTTCTGCTTGGCGGCGGCTTGAAGATCGAGTCTCTGCTTGTGAAGCAGACCGATGCCTTCCCTGATCGTTTCGGCACGGGCCTTCTTTCCCGCCTTCCAGATGACCTCGCCGTTGGCGTCACGCGACACATCGCCGTTGGCTTCCTTCTGAGCGAGATCCAGCAACTTCTGGTTTTGCTCTGCCAGTTTCTTGTGAACATTGTCCAGTTTCCTGACGAGTTCACGCTGGTTCTTGCTTTCACGCTCGTTCCTGATGCGAAGGATGTTTTCGTGGATACCCTGACCGTTAAGATCCAACTTGGTGTTGTGATCGATGTAGTTCTCGACCTGATTCAGGATACGCTCAAAAGCGGAGTACTTGCCCTTGTTGTAAAGCAAGTCGGCCTTGTTTCTGACGAGGTAGGACTCAAAGTAATAAGCACCGAACTCTTCGGCGTAGTTGCGTAGGATGCTTTCAGCCGCTTGCATCGCGTCTACGGTCAGGTCTTTTCTGTTGAGAGCGTCGATAGCCTCAAGCACCTGAGCCTTCTTTCTGTCTCTGACGGCTTCCCTGCCCTTGCCCGCGTATAGCGTGTCGATGTAAAGTTGGGCGAAGTCCTTCAGGATATCAACGCTGGCACCGCCCTTCTGAACCGTAAGGATGCCCTTGCTGATGAGTTGTCCAGTGGCGTCTGTCTCGACGATCGTGTCGCTTGAGATGCCGAAGACCTGATTGACGAAGTGGGCCTTGGCAGAATGGATCGCGATGGCTGTCTGTACGCCGTGGAACAGTTCGTGTGCCGTGGCGGTGTTGTTAGCCAGATCGACATTCACGAAGATCACACCTTCGCCAGCCTTGCCAGAAACGAACAAGCCTTGGTAATGGTTGTTAAGATAAGCAACCTTGGCCCGCGTGGCTTCGTCGCCGTTGACCTTAAGGTCTGTAAGCCAGTCCTTGATGGCCTTTCTGTAATCGGCGTGTTTAGCCTCAGCGGCCTGAGAAGCGGTCATCGCGTCCTGAAGCAACTGTGCCCTCTGGGCATCCGACAGTTTCTTAAGCGGATCAGTCTCGGCGTCGTCTTGAGCAAGCCGTCTTCTGATGTTTAGTTCAGCCTCGGCAAGGGCGTTAAGCGTGTCTCTTTCCGCGACAAGATCGTGCTTCTTGCCGTTGATGGTAAGGTCAGCGTCCGTCAGGCTGTCCACATCGAGAAGGTTCTCGTCGATGTGCTGGATGTCGCCGTTTCTGTGAAGGGTCACGCGGAAGCCGTGTTCAGCCGCGTACTTGGCAGATCCAAGCATAAGCGGGATGGCGTTCCAGTCCTGTCGGATCTCGGCGTTCTTCACCTGTTCTTTGACAAGTTCAAGTTGAATGGGATCGTTCTCAACCAGTTTGAACAACTCGGACTTAGTCTGAGCGTGGGCGTACAAGCCGCCTCTCCACTGGCCCCAAGAAGCATAAGCACCACCCGCACCACCCATACCTACGCCGCCCCATAGGCCAGCGACGCCAGCCCTGTGCCCGTCCTGCATAAAGCCTAGGCCGTAGCCGACGCCAGCACCGTGCCACGACCCCTTGACGAAGTCGTGCATAGGAATGGTAAGGAATGTATACTTGCCAGCCCCCTTGGCGATTCTGGCACCGAAGGCCGTAAGGTTAGTAGCACCTTCAAAAATAGATCCAGCGACAGGGCCTTTAGACCATTCTTTGCCAACCTCTTCCATAGCCTTGGCAAATCCGTATCCGTTGGCGTTGACGCCAGTATATCCAAAACGCTTCAGGAAAAAGCCAACATCGTTGGCGGCGACTCCAAAGCCGTAAAGGCCGAGCAACTTCTGACCGAGCGTAAAGTTGGTAAACGCGGACGAAACACCGACCATACCTAACGCTTTGTTAGGTGTGATGTTTAGGCCGATCTTGTTGAGTCCGTTTGCGATTGCTTCGCCAGCCTTGCCAACCGCGTACAGGGTGGCACGACCAGTTCCACCGACGACGGTGCCGACGACCTTGGCGGGAAGACCGAAAGAAAATGCTTCAACGGCGGCAATGCCGTTACCAAGTTTGGTCAACTTGTTGTTGATCGTTACGGCTCTTCGTAGCGTGATGATCTTGTTCGCGGCTAGGACATTGTTGAACTTGGTGATTCCACCAATGACGCCGACGCCGCCAGCCATACCAGCCTGACCGATGACGGCAGACTTGCCAGCAATAGCGGAAGGGTTGTACCTAAACATACCCGTGTTGATCGCCTCGGCGTTAAGGGCACCGTATTTTCTCAGCGTCTTCTGAGCGTCGTCTAGGCTCATCCCAGAAAGCATCGCCAAAGCAGGGCCAGCGATCAGAGACTTCTCGCCGTTCATATACGCATCGATGCTGTCCGATGTACGCATAGAAGCCTTAAACATAGTCACCATCTGCTTCATATCCGTAAGCGTTCCCGTTCCAACGGTATGGAACCAGTTCTTGATGAAGCCTACTTCACCTTCGGTAAAAAGATTAGACCAAGACGCTTCCTCAGTGGGGTCGTAGGCTTCATTGATGACGCCTTTGCCAAGCGTGACGGCACCAGTTAACGCACCTTCTGCAACCGCCGCACCAGATTGGGCGTAGCGTTGTGCCATAAGCACTTTTGAGTAAAACGCGTTGTCGCTTTCTCCAGCACTAAACGCACCTTTACCAATGTTATCTACTGCGAACAGGATTGGGTGTGAACCTTTGTTCCATCTTTTGTTTACTCCTAGTCCAAAAGGAAGACCGCCAGAATCAGGGATCTCTCCTCCGATGATTCTATTGTAAAGCGTCTGTCTGGCCTCGGCGGCTGGATCGTCGTGACCCATTCCACCAGTATGAGCGTAAGCAATTGCAGTCAGAGGCGTGTATTTCCTTGCCCATTCTGGATCCCATTCGCCATCCACATCGTCTAACACAAAGTCATCAAGACGCATTTGATAAGGCTTATCAAAAACGCCACGGACTTTTTCGCCTTTCTGGAAATACGGTGACCTAGTGTGGTTAAGTGCTAAAATTAAGTCAGCCATTTCGACATTGTTAAGCGTGTCGATCTTGGCCTTAAACTCAGGGTGCTTCTCCCAATTTGACTGAAGCAAGAGTTCCTTGTTTTTCTCAATTTCCGCAAGCAGTCCATCAACGGTTTCTTTTCTTCTGGAATTAGGATCAGCCTTAAACTTTTTAAGCACTGCCCAAAACTCTGCCTGAACGGCGGCATTTGTTTGAAGTCGAGTATTGTCTGTATTGCTGAGTTCAGACAACATATCAGAAGTAGAAAAAAGTTGGCTCGTACTTCTTCCAATGACTGGCAACTTAAGGCTTTTTGCCCAAGACTTGAAACCGTGTGCGGCGACATCCCACTTGGTTCCGTTAGGGTTGTATTCGGCATAGACCTGTCTCCAGTCGTCTCTGTTCCTACGCCTGTAATCAAGCATCGTCGCGATCTCGTCGTCGGTCATTTTCTTCCAGAGTCCTCTGTTTTGGACAAACTGGATGTTAAGGTGGCGTCCTAGAGCGTCCTTCTGCTTGTCGTTAAGAGGAGACGGAGAAAGGGCTACAGCGTCCACTTTTTTGGCTCGCTCCATCTCAGCCGCGTAGTTGGCCTTAAGTTCTTTTTCGTAAGCGTCTTTGATCGCGGCTTCGTCCTGAGTAAGCGGTGCCTTGTCATCAGAGGTTCCGTTAACCCCGTGAAGAATACGCCTAAAATGCTTGTTCCCGATCTCCTGCTCTCGCTTGGCGTCAATAGGAGGAGCGGCTAGGATCTCCGCAACAAGGTCTTTCGGCTTACCAGCCGCCGCATCTGCCGCCGCTTGTTCTTCGGCTTTCTTAGCGGCGACTACTTCCTTGTTAGGTTGAAACTTAAAATCGTTAGCCATTAGTTAGGGAAATTGTCCGCGATGATCTCCTTGATCTGGTCGTCTGAAAGGCCCCTAGATCTGAGTTCGGCGGTAAGTTGTCTTAGGCTGTCCTCATACGCGGATCTGAACGGAGTAGCACCAGCACCGCCCATATTGCGGTTAGCCCAAGTCTGCGTCATCACGCCGTTCAACTGCTCAAGACGATTGGTATAAGTGTAGTCGGATGTCTTGGCTGTAGAAACCGTGTCCCACCAGCCGCGAAGTCTAGTACCTCTATACTCCTGATTTTCAAGGTCTCTTGCTTCTCCAGCGGTAACCTCAAGAGCCTTGCCTTCAACGGTTGTATAGGAGGACATCTTAAGCCTGACGCGTTCGCCGACGGACTTCATCTGACTTTGGATACGAGGCAGGATCACATCAGAGTTAACCGTAAGGCTATTGATGATCATATCAGCAATGCCAGCGACTCCCTTATCGGAGAAGTTGTAGTTTTCACCGAACTGCTTTGCGATGTTAGGAGCAAGGGTGTCGAGGTATTCCCAGTCCTGCTTGGAAAGCACACCGAGGCCCTTGGCCTTGGCTCGGATAAACTCGGCAACCTTGACGGCATACTCACGCTTCTCTGAGGTGCTGAACTTGGAAATGTCCCGCATCTTGTAGCGGTCGCCTTCCATAATCGGCTTACCATCCGCGTCCTTCTGGACGAGGTGATCCATAATGCCAGAAAGGGCCATATTAACCTGATTCTCGTCGATCAGGTACTGATGCAGTTCAGCGGCTTCCTTCTGCGGGAGGTTCAACTGTCCCTTGATGTACAGGTTTCCGCTACCGCTGTATCTGTCCCAGATGTACTGTCTGGCGACAAGTTTGCCCTGCTCGTTAAGCACTCCGAACCGCTGTGTGTTAGCCTGAGCAAGTCTGGAGTTGGTGTCCTGTTGCCACTTGTCGAACGCCGCCTTCTGCGTGGCGTCCATATTGGCGTAATCAGACTGATACCAACGCTCCCAGTCTTTGTTTCTGGTCGAGGTGAGCATACCAGTCTTCTCGTCCGCTTTGATGTCGTATCCGTCGTGCGTAGTCTCTCCCTCGTAGTACGCCATCTGGTAGACATACTCCTTCTCCATATTGGTAACTGGGATGCCTGTGGCTCTGGCTGTCTGCTCGTAAATTTGTGTCGCACGAATAGCACGATACTCTCGCTTGTTTTGATCTACAACAGACGACGGCTTAAAGACAAGCGGGTTGCCCGTCTTTTCGGCCTCAGCGATGGCTGTCTTAAGTTCGTCGATGTCAGACTTAAGCCATCTTGCCTGTTCCTTCTGAGGCTTCGGCATACCGTCGATGCCAAGGCGAGTGATCTGCTTGTACTGCTCAAGCAAGGCAGGAAGAGCCGCCTTTGCTTTGCCAACATCCCCACCAAATTCAAAGTTAGCCAGATCCTTCTTGTTCTCTGTATCGAGGATCGCCGCCCTGTCTAGGACAGTGACGGACTCATCTCCAAGACGCTTAATCTGAGCCACGACAGCATCGTATTCGTCGCGGATAGGAGATCCCTTTTCAGCCTTAGCAAGAAGTGGCGTAATTTCTCCAAGCCGAGCGTACGCGGCGTAAAGGTTTTTCTGGATCTCTGGAATGCCTAGACCGCTAAGTCTTTCGGCCTCAGCGATGGAGTCTTTGAGGACAGCGGCACCTCTCTGTCCAGCCGTCTTAGCCAGATATTCTTTATACCTAAGATCCTGTTCGGTTGCGGCACGGGCGTCGCCCGCCGCGTCTTTTTCGGCGGCTCTTTTTGCGGCGGCTAGTTGAACTTGTTCGTCGTGCCAAGTGCTGGCAGACTTCGCAAGGATCGTGTACTTGCCGATGATAGCCTGTTGTCCCTTGGCGTTCTTATTGCCGAACCCAGAGATGTCTTTACCGATGTTTTCAAGTGCGGCGGTTCTCGCACGGTAAGCGACGACGGCACTGGTCACATTGTTAGGATCCTGAGCCGCCTTGACGACTTCCGCAGGGGTGTCCTTGATCTGGCCCTCAAGCATCGACTGAATGCGAGGCAGTTCACCGACAAGGGAGCCGACGGCTTCCTGATTGGCGACCTTCTCGTCCTGATCCTGCTTGTACTGGGCGATGGCCTCGCCAATGCCCTTGCCGATGATCTCCCCAGTCTTCTGCATCCCTTGGGCGATCTGGGCGTAGGACGCCAAAAAGCCTTCGGGTACAGGGTTAACGCGTTGCCCTTCGTACGGGCGAGCAATGGGTCTAGATCCTTCAGCCATAAATTATCCTGTCTTGCCTTTGGTAGCCGCCGCAAGGGCGAACGAGCCGCCGCCAGTGATGGCACCGCCGACAAGGGAGCCGATGCCCTGCATCATACCCGACTGCATCTGGGCCTTAGCCGCCGCGTAGGACGCCGCCGTCTGCTGGTTGGAACCCTGAAGGTCGGACATATACTGGGACTCAGGACTGAACAGCCTAGGCCCAATGTTGGAGGCAAAGCCGCTGGCAAACTGCTGTTGGCTCATACCCGCGTTGAACGCCTGACCCTGACGGCCTAGGATCGCTTGGAACGGATCAGCCGTGAACTGCTTGTTGATGCCTAGGACGGCACCAGCGTTCTGGAGGGCGGCTGTACGGCGGGCTTCGCCGAGTTGGTAGGTGCTAAGGACATCAGACGCCATACCCTGATTGCTCAGGGCTAGGCCGCGATCAGCCATAGATAAACGGGCCGTCTGAAGGGCGTATCTCTGCTGTTCAGGGGTAAGGGAGCCTCCCGCCCGCACGGCACTAAGGGCTTCGGCGTTAATGGCCTCAATCAGGCTCTTAGAGCGGGGATCAGCGTCGAGGTAGGCTTGGCTAGCCCTACGGCCCAAACGCTCCACATCGGCGATGTCAGAGGCTCTCTGAGCAGATGTGGTAGCCGCCTCAGAACGGGCAAATGCTGGGAGGACATCCTGCTCAAGAATATCAAGGAGGCCCTTATCGCTGTAGCCAGCGGCGTCAGGCTTCGCCGCCGCAAGCGTACGCTTTTCTTGCAGTTGAATCTCCAACTGTTGGATCTGACCGTTATTGACCCCTCTAGGGTTTCTAGCCTGAAGGGAGGCAATCTTAGCCTCAAGGGGAGCGATCTCATCAGCCGCTGTCTTTGACGCGGTGACTGCGGCATCATAATCCGCTTTGCCAGTGGCACTAAGATCGTCGCGGGTGATACGACCAAGGAGAGAATTTCTGTAGCCAGCCAGTTCAAGACGCTGGTACATCGGTCTGTAGGCCGCTTCAGAAGCGTACAACTGAGGTGCCATCTGCACCTGTGCCCGCAAGGAGTCCGTAGTCTCCTTGTAGTAATCCCTAGGAGGCGGTGCCTCTGGGCCTTTACCGCCCATCGGAGCCTCTCTTTCTAAGTAGTTCCCGACTGATCTTGTGAGCGTTCATAGGTACCAGAGAGCCTCTTCGCGTGGCGTAAGTGGGCTTCTCATTAGGGAAAAGAGCCAGATAACCTTGGGCAAGAGTATCCCTAGCGTCCTCGTCCCTCGCGGCAAGTTGTGCAACATAAATGCAGTTTTTGCCATTAGGTTCAACCCAGTTAAAAGGTGCCCCAGCCTCGTCACGGTCGCATTCGTAGGCGATCAGGATCCCAGTGATCTCCTGCGTCTCATCGTCCTGCGTCCAGATCGCGTTGCCGTGAATGATGTGATAGGCGATGTACTGCTTCAGTGTCTCGTCGTCAAACGACAGGGCGATGTCGTCCAGCGTGACCCTTTCGCGTACCAGTTTCAGGATCCCATCGACTGGGTTTACTTCAGTGATCACAGGAGTGCGGCAGTGCCATCGGCGATGTCGTTCTTGTTCCAGACTTCAGCGGTAGCACGAACGATGAAATGATGGTAGGCGATCCCCGCGTTTGCTTCCGTGAACTGCACTTGCAACTGGCGGGTAATGTCTTCGGATCCAACTGGGAAATCAGATCTTTCGATCTTAAATGTCATTCTGTTGTTTTGAACACCGTTTGCCGAAGCCACTTGGAATCTCCTAACAGCAAGTTCCTTTTGAGGATAAGTTGCTCCTCCAACCGTCTTGGCTTTAAGACGAAGGCGGTAGTCCATATAGGCTCCCTGTGATGTGCTTAGTTCGTTGTGCCAGACATCAATAGTCAGATACATAACTTCGTTCGCCTGAAGCGATAGCGAATTAGTGGTCTCCCACATAAGGAATCCTCCGCTTACAAGTGCGTTAACCTTGAAAGAGTTTACATAGTTATAACCAGCGGCAAAAACACAGTCAGTAACGGCGATGTAAGCGGCACTTTCGCTACCAAACTCATATTCACTGTAACCACGCTTAAGCGGGAAGATCGTAGCCGTACCAGACTTTTTAAAGGTAGTTGCGTCAACTGTTGTAGCGTTAACCACTGGAACGGTAAGTTCATTAAGCAACTTAACCTCAACCGTGTCCGTAGACTTGCCGTCCACGGCCTTTTGAACGATCGAGATAGCCTTAACTTGAGATGTGCCAAGAGAAGATTTTTGGGATCCAGAAGTGTCGTGCTTATCGAAAGTCTTCGTTACCTTGAACTCGGAATACTGGTTGGTTCCAGAACCACCAGTGACGGTAGAGTCGAACTGAAGTTCCCACTTGTTATTGAAGTCCGTGATGCTTCTGTTCGCGGTAAAATTAAACGACCCACCAGTGTTTTCATTGGTAGCCCTAGAGATAGGCCAGCCAGCGTTGAACACGAAACTGGTGCCTTCCGAAGTGTGCGATCCAGCGATATTCAGGAGGCTGGAAGCCGCCGCGATGTTAACCGTACCCCACTTAGGATCTACGACAGCCGCACCAGACGAAGCACCAGCCGCGTCGATAAAGATGCCGCAGAAGGTGTTGCTCGTCGGAGATCTGGAGTAAAGGAATGTCTTACCGTATTCGCTCCCGCCCTCGTATTCCCAGAACTTGAGGCCGTTGGTCATATTGCCGCCTTGCATCAGGTCGCCAATGCCAAGTTGCATAAAGGCACCAGTAATAGGTGCGTATGCTAGAAGCCTGTCGTTCTTCGTAAGCGTGTCCTGAAACAGGATGCTCTTGGAGGTAAGGAAGAATGGCTGGATCGATGTCTGATCGATCAAGTCTTTGAGTTTCTGAGCGGTGACTAGGTCGCCGTCAGCGAAGTTCTGGGTTCTGTTAAGGTCGGGCATCTTAGGATTTGCTCACGATGTTTCTGCCAGTAAGCGTGGCGTCGATAGTAACCCCACGGATGGCGGGGCGACCAGAAAGGAATTCGTACTGCACCTGACAGGCGTATCCACGCTGTGCAATTGAAACACGGCGTGTAGCGTCAGGCTCTGGGATGGTGGTATAGAAGTCCGCTTCCATCGTCTTATCTGGGTTAAGGATCTCAACCGTTGTCTTTACGCTACCGCCAGTCGGAAGGGCTAGGTCAGTGCTGACCGAAGAGAACCGTTTTTCAAACAGGACTCCGAGGGTAAATCTACGCGTGATGATCTTGGAGTCAGTCGCGTAGTTTCTGGCACCAGAGGGCCTAAGCCAAAAGCCATACTCGCGGGCGGGAGTAAGAGGATCGTCTTCCTTAAGTTGGGCAGGAAGGACGGAGATGCCTGTAAGGTCTGTCTCGTCGCCCTCGGATGTTTCCTCGCACAGGTAAACGCCACCAGAGGGAGGCTGTACGGTCACGCCGTCTTGCACATAGGCCAGTCTGCCGCCGCCGTTATTGACGATGAAAAGCCTCTTTCTGGAACCATAGTTCACCACCTCAAACGAGTCGGCGTAGAAGTTCCGAGAGTCCTTTTCGGTGTTCACCCTGACTGGGTAGGTGTCGATAGACTCCCAAGCCTTGTTCAGGATGTTGAAAATGAATACCTTGTTAGGCCGCTGGTGCGGGTTGCCGTCCTGATCGTTGCCGACGGGCAGGGCCATAAACAACCTATTGTCGAAGAACACGCCGTGGGCTGTGTGTAGGTACTCGCGGTTGTACTGGAGCAATAGGTCGTTGATCGGGGCAGAAAGAGGCTCAAGCGTATTGATCGTCTTGAGATCCAACTGAGGCTCCAGCATATAGATGCCGCCGTCGGACAGGAAGAAGATGAACCTACCAGTGTTGACGATAGCCCGCTTGCCTACGCACCCGAACGAGTTGGAGATGGATGTGATGTAGGACTGGGCGTCAGGGGCGTCCCCGACAACATAAGCACTGTTGACCACGCGGCCTTTGTAGATCGAGTTACGCTGGAAGATGATGAACTCGTTATCCAGCCAAGGGCTGAAGCCGATCAGTTCGTCGTAGGCACCTAGATTGATCGTAAACTGACCAAAGGTGAGGTCGAAAGTGCCGAAGTCTAGGTAGTCAGATACCGCCAACTTATCGCGGCCCTGCTTCAGGATGATTCGGTTGCCCTGATAGATCGCCACATCAGATGGGGGCATATTAGCCGCCGTTCCGCTGATGGTACCCTGCGGCATCACGGTCACGGAAGAGCCGTCAAATACAAGTGGGGCCTTAGCCTTAGTCACTAGGCAATCCAGCGTCTTGGACGCGTGGGTAGCGGACAACTGATAGGTGAAAGTCGTAGGGCTTGTGACGGTGATCACATAGGATCCTCTGAACACCGCTTCAGTGCAGTCGCTTACGATGATCTCGTCGCCAGTGGAGTAGCCGTGATTGATGGCAACCGTTCTTCCAGTGTCGGAATACTGGGTAACCGTTACGGTAAGACTAGGGTGTCCCGTGTATACGAACTTGGCAAACCTAGGATCGTGGGACGGAAGGCCCCTAAAGATGTACAACTTGTTTACCGCCTGAACCGCAGAAACCGAGTCCGTGGCGTCAATGTATCTGTTCCCGAACGGGTAGAATACGCTGTAGTCGTTGATCGTAGGGTCATACAAGCCGATGCTGTCGCGGCAGATAACGGCGATCTTTTCGACGCCCTGAGGGGTGACGAAGCGAGCGGAATGCCTGACCGTGCGACCGTCCACATCGTCGTTGTTCATCCGCTTGTTGCCCTTCCGTGCTTGGGCGATGCCACGCTCCAGACGGATGTTCTGGGCGTATTGTAGGAACTGCTCCTTCAGGAGTACAGGGTTCGTGCGGCTTTCAAGACCCACAAACCCTCCGTCTCGATCAGACTTGTACTCCGCATTAGGCATTAGGACGGCGGGTTGTTCTGGTTGTCAGCCGTGTAGAAACCGCCAGTACCATCTAGATACACATATCGGTACACATAGTTCGACCCATCGTAGAAACTCTGTGAACTACCGACATACCCTCCCCACCCCTGTCCGTTGCTAGGCCCATTTGCAGGGTAGTAAGTCTGACCACTAGAAGTGCTGTAGGTAGATTGGGTATTAGCATCCCAATTGCCTAGTGCCGTGTAATTAGTGACATTGGTTCCAATATCAGGGTTTCCATTTAGGTAAACTGTGTTTCCATACCAATCATTAAAATCGAAGTTATAACTGGCTTGAAAAGTGCCTCCGTTTTGAGACCCAATTACAGTGCCGTTAGTTGTCCAAGGCCACCAAGAGTTCGTATCAGCCTTATAAACTACAACAAAGTTTCCACTCATAGGAAACGGATGATTCCACTGTCCAGACTGGTCAGGCTTAATGACCTTACCATTTAGCGGGTTGACGGCATTGTTCTGAACATAGGTTGTCATTGCAGACAGCGTCTGCATAGGGTTGCCAGTCGAAGGGGTTGTAGACGCCGTAATGGCGTTCAACTGATTCTGGGTAATCTCGTTCCCTACCTCGACCACATTGGTCGGGATCTGGGTACTAGGCCCGCTGATCGTGATTCCCATTAGGAGTTAGCGTACGCAATGTGAACCTGAGTGGCGGCGGCAGAAGAGATCAGACGGACGGGGCCGTTGTAGTTCTCCTGAGTGATGCTACCAAGCGGGGGGATGCGGATTCCAACGGCACCAGAGGCGGCGAAGATGGCCTGAACCGTGGCTGTTGCGGAAGTGTTCTGGATCACCAAGGCGACGCGGCGTGTGCCAGCATCAGCGATGGGGAGGAACTGAGCCGCCGAAGTGCCGACGGAAACATCGGAATGGATATAGCCCTTGATGAAGGCTCCCTGATATTCTGTTCTGCTCATATTAGTAAGAATCGATAAAGTTGATGCGACGGATCTGGCCCTGCTGACGGAGTTCCTTGTCGTACTCCTGCTCTAGGACGCCAGCGGCGTCGATGTCGGCCTTGCCAGCGTCTTCATACTGCTGTTCGGATCGCAGGAAGTCGGCGTACACGCCACGGCTGATGTAGGATGCGAACATATACGGGATGGGGATCTTTACCCATCTGGCGTCGCCAGAACCCGCGTTGTTAGTCGGCTTTGTGCCAGCGGGAAGCAACTCGGACGCAATGTAGAAGTTGCCCGCGTGGGGGAAGCCAGCCACAGGCATCAGTGTGCCCGTGCCAGACTCGCTGTCGAAGTAAGCCTGTGCGTTCGGCCTATAAGCCAGAGTGGCGTTCCAGACCTCGCCGTGGAACTCAGGACGCTTGATCCTGTACTCGACCCAGACCGTCTGGATCGGCGTGTTGACCACGATCTTCTCGACGCCGTTGATGTCCGCGAGGGCATACGACACATAGACGGCCTGTGTGGTCGTCAAAGGGTTCCTGCTGAAGACGCCGACGACTTCGCCGCTGTCAGCAGGAATGTTGATAGTTCTCAGGTCGGTGCCAGCGTCGTGCGTGACAGTGGCCTCCAGTACCTTGGTAAGGGAATACCAAGGGTAAGATTCCCAAGCCAGCCTGAGCCGCTGGTTGGCGAACTGTCTGATCGTTCTGAAGTTCTGTTCAGAAATGTTCGCAAGGTCATACCCGCAAAGGTTGACCGCATCGAACAGGATCGTGCTGAAGTCAGTAGTCCTCACAGAGGCTTTCCGCTGGCGTCAGTGATCTTATTGCTAACGAGGACTTGGCTCTTCTTGGCTGTATTGACGACGCATTCAGGATTGTCCTTCAGGAACTCCCTGAGGAAATTCTTATCCTTCCAGCAATCGTATGTGCCAAAGTGCTGTCCCCAAAAATGGAAAGACTCTGGGGGGATACGGGCAACAAGTTGCCCGATCCCGTCCACAGTCTTGTCAACGCCCGCGTGGTTGGCTTTAGCCGCCCACTTGAGGTTGTGCTGAGTCTTGACCTTCTGCATCTCCCAACCAGTTCGGATCTCCCTGTGGAAATCCTTTAGGAGTTCCTCAGGTACTGCTTCCGAGATCTGGCGGGAGATGTCCACGGTCAGTGGATTAGAGGTCGAACTTACCGAAGGCGAGCGGGTTGTGGATGCAAAGACCCAGAACCATCTCGATCGCGTTGGCAGGGCCACCACCGTTGTCGGTCAGTTCAATGACCTCAGCGATGTTGCCGCCGTAGCGGATTTCGGTATGCTCAAACGGAACGATGAAGCCCTTGTTCAGGTTCGGCGTGTAGTTGCCGAAGGTGCCCGAAGCAGGGTTCTGATCGACATCGCCAAGCCAGTTGGAGATGTGGAGGTTGATCGTACCGAAGTCGCCTTGGAAGACATCGATGTACTGGCTGTAGGTCGTGTCGCCGCCCTCACGCATCGTGCGGATCGGGGACGCGGTCATAGCCGCACCGTTCGGGGTCGTGTAGACGAGGCTGGAGAAGGCTCGCTTCAGGTTAACCGCGACGAGAGCATCCCAAGAGCGGCTCTGGCCCGTCTGCTTGTACAGAGCGGTGAGCATATCCTGACAGTGGGACTCGTTGAGGTTAGCGGGGGCGGCACAGGTGTTCGCGTTGGCGACAGTACGGCTGGTACCGCTGATCGTCTTCGTCGCGGAGGCGGCGATGATGTTGTCAGCAGGGGTGCAATACTGGTCGGGAACGGGGAGGACGGCGTCCTTTTCCCACTTGGTCTTAGTCCAAGCATCGAGGGCACGGGTGCGGTAGCCCACGGTGCCGTTGTCAGCCTGAGCGGTCTGGGACGAAGTCAGGGCGACTTCGACATCTCGCTTGATGGCGAGCATCGCCTTAGCCATCTGGCGGGAACGCTCAGACGGGGTGCCAGCGAGGCGAACCATATTGGACTCGGTCAGTTTCGAGACGCGGAACTTGCGACGGAAGATCTGCGGGTAAGCCGCGAGAGTCGCACGGTAGCCGATCGTGAACTGATCCATCTTGGCACCACCAGAGGTGTCGCCAGTGACGGACTCGTCAGTGCCGTCAACGACGGGCTGGACGCGGGGATCGGGGTTGGAATCGACCTGCCACTGGAACATCGTGTTGGACGGTTCAGCACCCTTGCGGGCCATCGTAGTGAAGGGGGTATCCTTCGCTTCGACGAGCGTGATCATATCGGCGATGTCTTCACGACGACCGACTCGGTTGGCTTCAGTGGCAGAGTTATAGCCCTGAAGATCTCTTTCAAACAGTCTAGGCATAGTAGTTTGGTGCCTTGCGGCGGGTTTGCCTTGCGGCGGTTGGGAACTAACGAGACATTAACCTAGCCTCAATCAGGGACGCGAGATCATCTCTGGAACCAGTCTTGGTAAACCTCTGCTCGATTTCCTTAGCCTTCATATTGTTGTTAGTGTTGGCAGACGGAGCGATCGATGGGCGACTGGGCTGAATTTGAGGTCTACGGACATTAGGCTGAACGGACTCCTTGACCTTTCTCGCGTTACGAGAGGCCATACCGAAGACGAAGTCTCCGATGACCAACTTGTAGTCGGGGAACTGTGCAAGTTCGGGAAAGTTCTTCAGGAGACCAACGGCGGTCTGGTACTCCTTGGAATCCTTTTTCTGCCACCACGGATACTCTTTCTCCGCGATGGGATCGAAGTGCCTTCTGGCACTGATGAACTGCTGTTGGGAAGGAATGTTGGTCTCGATGTCCTTGAGAGCATTGACCTTCATCTTGCGGACTTCGGATTCGTCCACCGTGATGAATTCGCCATTGCCCTTGGGGATCTCGCCACCGTACGGGTTCTCTTCGCACCAGTCTCTCACCTTTCTGGCCTGATCCAGAGCCTTTTGAAGGTCAGATTCCGCGACGATATTAGCGAAGGGATTCTTAGTTCTAGGGACTGCGGGTTCGGCTTGCTTCGACTTGAGGTCTTCCAGTTCGGCTTTGAGTCGATCTGCTTCCGCTTCGGCCTCACGGCGTTTGGCGGTGATCTTGTCGATCCGCTTCTGGATATGCCTCGGCATTCCACTTTCCTCGTCCAGATCAGAATTGTCGGCATCCTCAGCCGAATTCCTTTGTGATCTGTTATCATTGCCAGATGCAGACTGGAGTTCCTCTGCCAGAGGATTATCGAGTTCGCGGGTCTGGTCTTCCACCGACTGAGTATCGGATTCGGTGGCATCCGTTGTCACTTGTCCAGTAAGCGACGATGTCTCTAGCATAGACGCCAAAGCGTCTACCGACAGAATGCTGGATTCATTCTGCTTTGTTCCCTCTTGCGAGGCATTTTGATCTTCTTGGTTGGGCATACAATTTAAGGACTTGTAAGAAGTCCGACAGAGTTTTGTGGATCTCAGAACCAAGGGCAGTTTTTGCCCAAATTAGTCTTCAGGCCACCAGATTATCGGTGTGCAGTAATGAAGATCATCATTAGTCCACTTTTGACATAGATTACACCACATCGGGGGCATTTTTGCGGGCGGCTTGAGTTCTGACATCGACGAGAAACACTTTCAGATCAACTAGACCCTCAACGCGACCGCACTGGTGCCCACGCTTGTCGGCGGGGATATCCTGTGCGATCGCCTGAGCGGTCTCGATGCTGACGAAGTTGTCGATGATCGCCATAACGGCGTCGAAGACATCGTTCTTACCGTTGAACGACAGTTTCTGGATTGTGTCCTGCGTAGGCTTAAGGTCGTCCATAGATTACATCATCGGGGGTTGACCGCCCTGTTCGGGGGGAGGGCCACCCTGAGGGGGCTGACCGCCGCCGCCCATCTGCTGTTGGATGGTAGCGATAGCCTCCTCTTCGGACATACCCTGCTCCATCAACTGAACCATCATCTGCTCGATCTGACCGCCCTGCTGGCCTTCTGCGGCGGCTTGTTCGGCCTGTGCGGCTCTCTGCTGGGCCACCTCTTCCCCGACGGCGTCCGTGCCAGCGGCGACGCCGCCTTGGCGGGCCGTGTTGGCCTGTTTGGCAGAGTCGATGAGGCTCTTGACCTGATCGGCGAGGTTCGGGCCTTGCGGGGCCACGCCCGTGCGACCGACTTGCTTGTTCTGCTCCTGCTGGACGGACATCTGCAAGTTCTGGACATACTGCTGGAACAGTTGCTGGAAGATCTGGTCGCCCTGAAGGGCCTGTTGGGCCTTCGGGTTCTGCTGTAGGATCTGCTGGGCCAACTGCAACTTGGTGGGAGCGGTAGGATCGTTCTCGACCAACTGCGGGGCATTGCCGAGCAACATAAGGCCGATATCGGTCTGAACATCCCTGAACATCTTCTGGGACGCCTGTTCATTCGCAACGATGAGTTCCTTTGCCGCGTCGGGAGAGATCGTCTCCATAATCATATTCACCAACTTGGATCTGTCCACGGTTCCAGACTGGTCGAGCGGGATCACGAACTTCGTGATAGCGTCCAACTTCTCCATAACGAGGTTCGTATCGACCTCACGGACATCGAACTTCACGATGAAGTCAAAGCCGCCGTGGATGTCGGTGGCACGGGCAGGAAGATCGACTCCGCAGATCTTAATCTTTTCCTCAGGCGTCAGGTACTGCAACGCCAGCGTGAAGACTTGCTGGTAGATCTCAGTCCAAGCCATAAGCCAGCCGTTCACCATAGTCTGCTGGAGCAACTGGGATCTGACATCTTCGACATACTTGGAGGTCAGGCCGTAGTAAGCCGCGTGTTGGGCCTCGACACGCTCGATCATCGAGAAAGCCATCTGGGGGTTGCCAGCGGGCGGCTCAAGGAAGGTGTAGTCATCCTTCGTCGTCACAGGCAACTGGACGGCTGGGCCGATTCTGTTGATGGCACCAATACGCTTGGCGACCTTGATCGGGGGAAGCGTCTCAATCGCGGTTCTGTCGCGGAGAGAGTCGTGCTGGGCCTTGACCTCGTCCTGATCCGTTCTGCTGACCTCAGGAATGCCGCGAGACTCCATAATGGGTCTGCGTGTGACCTCTCTGGCGTATCCGACGAACGGGTATTCGCCGTGATAGTAGTCGAGGATTTCGTGCTTGGCCCAGATCTGATCTCCTACCTGAGGCGAGAACACGGTGTAGTAGATGGCAGGGATGCCGTCCTTATTGACCTGTCTCGCGTACGCGTAGACGATCTCGATCATATTGCGACCACGCCAGACATTGGTCGTCAGCACATTGGTCACGGGCGTAAGGCTCGGATCGTTGTACATCGACGACTTGCCGAGCGTCTGGGCGGCGGCTTCGACGAATTTCTCGTCCCAGCCGTCGTTGACAGCCATAGAGCGGAGTTCGACTTCGGTGATGAATGTGCGACGGAAGATGACTCTGGCTCGCTGGAGATCGACGGTTTCCTGCGGGAAGGTGATCTCGTCGTACGGCTTCAAGGCCGTGACGCACGGGAGGTTCTTGAACACATAAGGCTCTTCGATCTCCGCGTGACCCTTTTCTCTAAGATCAACCACCATCTTTCTGCACTCGGCAAGGGTAGCCCCGTTCATCAGGGTCATCATCTGAGAAGCCAGAAACTCGTCGTTAGAGCCGCTGGCGATCATCTCAGGAAGGTTGGCGAGTACGGAGTCAGGCTGTTCCTGCTTGTACATCTCTGAGATCGAAGTGATGTCTTCCATCGTCACCTTCTGGCGACGGATCGAAGTTTGCTGATCCCAAGTGATATGGAAGACAGTCCAGCCGTAGGTCAGTGCGTACTGGGAAGCAAGGTATGCCTCCGAGTACATCTCTCTGCTGGCCCTGTTCTCAAGGATCCAACGCATCAGCGTGGACGAAGCCGAAGCGACGCCGCCGTCGTT
>Ga0209358_10000275_pt1 | contig 46640 bp, 53 predicted proteins | sample LauGreFa1BDMLBSN_2_FD_187574 | JGI IMG/M metagenome (GOLD analysis project Ga0209358, IMG submission 187574) | Freshwater lake microbial communities from Lake Michigan, USA - Fa13.BD.MLB.SN (SPAdes) (version 2) | ecosystem: Environmental > Aquatic > Freshwater > Lake | place: Lake Michigan, USA... | reverse complement strand
CCTGAAGAACCTGCGGGTGGAGAGGCCCCACCACCACCTGAAGAACCTGCGGGTGGTGCAGTTACACCTGAATCAAGAAAAAAAGATTTGAATATTTTGGTTGAAGAAAACCTAATTGAAGGGGCTAACTTTATAGATTTGGGTCAAGCTCAAGAATCTTTGGGTAAAATTTCAAAAGAATTAGACAAGTTGTTGAATTCATAATATTTATTTGAAAGCCCAAAAAAATGACCTTCGGAAAAGTAAAAACACTTATTGAAAATAAGTTGATAGAGTCCTATCAAAACCAAGACGATTTCAGAAAATTATTACGTGAATTCAAACACAATGTTCTTGAGAATAAAAATCTTTCAAAGATTTATTCTTTGTATGACCAATTGAGTACACCTCAAGGGTTATCAGAATCAGATGCTAAAGAGTTCATAACCGAAGGGATTACTCTCATTCAAAATTTGTTGACCAAAATTAAAATGCCAATTACAATATCAGAAATTAAAGACAACTCTTATGAAGATATTGACACTCTCGTCTATACGAGTAAAATAAGTTTGATAGAAAGAGTCGATGCGAAGAAAAACATAATTGCGGTTTTAACTTCAAATAAGACATCAGTTAAAGAATCTATTAATTTACCAATCAAATCAATGGTCACAATCGCTAATCAAACTTTGAATAATTTTTTAACCTCAATGGATGAATCTTCAAGAAAAGAATTCATGACTTTAATTTCAGAAGATACTACGACTCTCCAAACAAAATATGAAACTTTAAAAGAAAAAACAATCGGTAAGTTAAATTCAATTTTAGAAAACGAAAAAGAATTCGAACTTAAAACAAAGTTAGCGGAGACGATTGACAGAATAAAACAAGAAAAGTTTGACCAAGTAAATTTTCTCAAACTGAAAAACTTGGAAGAATCAATTTGATTTCTTTTTTTGTACGTAAATAGCTTTCAGAATCTGTGACCTTTTTTTCACAGATTTTTTTTTGTACTCTTTTCTTTCGGTTAGAATTTGGTTTTGTTTTGTTTTGATAACTTTGGACTTAAGTTGTTTTAAAGCCTTTTCCAAGTTATCTCCATTTTTGATTTCAATAATTAACATATTCTAGAAATATCTGGTTTTTCGTTAAATTTTTGACTTATAAGATTAGTAGTGTTATTTTTATAAAAATAAACTTCGATAATATGAAATTTAATGAAGAAAGGAAAAAGTGTAAAGTTGAACCTATTCAACCCAATTAAATCTGTCTATGGTACTGTAGATTCAAAAAATTTAAAATCTGTATATATAAACATTCAATCGTGGGTCACTCCCAAATTCGAGTATGATAATTGGAATAGGGTTGTTTGTAATTTGACAAGAGAAATAAAACATTCAGTATATAATTCTATCTCACCAAACGTTTTCAAAGACAAAAGTATTGTTGATTTGGACCTTCGAACAAGCGGTATATCTCATGGAAAAAAATCTTTTTTTAATTTAGAAGTGAACTTATTCATTAATTGTGAAACAGATTTCAAATCATTAGAAATAAAAGACTCAATAAAAAAAATCGTTAAATCTGTCTTCAAAGAAAATATTGTTAACAACCAATACTTTGTCTTTTCAACATCCAAAAGTGAAAAGTAAGATAAACTAATATGTCTCAATATTTATTAGAAAAAGCCTAATGAAACAATTGAGAATATTAGAGGCGAATGAACTAGGTCACGGAATATTAATAGAAATGGACGCTGGTTTCGTATCTCCGAAAGACAAACTGAACATGGAAATTCTACGTGAATCTCAAAATTTGGATTACAGGAATCCTTTTGAGTTTTATGCGGTTCTTCAAAAGTATAATACACCCAACAGGAATGGTAGATTTTATCCTGAAAATATTTTGAAAAGAGAAGCTGATAAGTACAAAACAGCAATATCTAAAGGATTATCAACATCGGAACTTAATCATCCTGAATCATCATTGATTGATTTAGATAGAGTATCACATTTAATAACCGATATTTGGTGGGATAAAAATATTTTGATGGGAAAGTTGAAATTGTTGACAACTCCTGGTTTTCACGAAAGAGGTATTGTATCCTCAAAAGGAGATGTTGCTGCAAATTTGATGAGACAAGGAGTAACTTTGGGTATTTCTTCAAGAGGGGTTGGGTCACTTAAAAAAGTTGGTGAAAGAAATGAAGTCCAAGATGATTTTGAATTGATTTGTTTCGATTTAGTTTCTTCACCTTCAACACCAGGTGCTTATTTGTTTTCCAATAAAGATGACAGAGAAAAATATGAAGAAAATTTGGAGGAAGAAGTTTTACAAAAGGTAAAAGGGCAACAGGTAGAAAAATCTATTGATTTAATGAAAAAATTATCTCATTATTTAGGTAAATAAATTTAATTTATGGACGAAAAATTTTTTGTTGCTAAAATTACCTATGACCTTCCTGATGAGAATACCGGTAAAATTAAAAAAATCAGAGAAGAAAAATTAGTTAAAGGTTTTTCGGTGACTGATGTAGAAGCCAAAGTCACTAAAAGATATGAGAGTTTTTCTCATGATTGGAGAATAACATCAGTATCTGAAAGTAAAATCGATGAAGTTATAAAATAAGTGGTCTTTGACCACTTTTTTTATTTGGTTGATATTTATTATGAAAATCAACCATGTATTTTAACGTAGTAAGTAAGTCAGGACCCACAACAATATCAAGAATATTAAACTCCTCATCTTGGTCAAATTCACTTTCATATATGGAAGGTACAGGTGAAGATTTACAATCAATCGCATTGGTTTCCTCCAATACAAGTGTAATAGTTATCAATGCGTCTTCCAGCAAAATTTACAACATAAGTCTGAAAGACACTATTTCAGAGGCGACATCCTCATTCATTTTAGTTGATGATTCCTATTCATCAGTGGAGACTTGGATTTCACAACAAACAAACAAAACTCCAATTTTAGTCCAACAACAAGAAAAATCTTACGTTACAGTATAATGATTCTAAACTTTTTTTGTTTTTGCCACTATTTATAAGTTAAAAATAATAATATTTTCGTATGCAAGAAAATAAAAATTTAGTACAAGAGGCGCTAATTCAAATGAAACAAGTTGAAGAAGCAATTGCCGAAAATGCAAAAGGAATACTTGCTTCTACAATGAAGGAAGAAATCAACCAATTAGTAAAAGAATCTCTTTCCGAGCAAGCTGACGAGGATGAGGTTGAAGCAGAAGTTGACATGGACGTTGAAGATGAAGAATCTGACGACATGGAAACTGATAATGAAGATGAAATGGAAATGGACGACATGGAGTTGGACATGGACATGGATTCTGAAGAAAGTCCAATCGACTTGACAGACGCATCTGACGAGGAAATCTTAAGAGTCTTCAAAGCTATGGGTGAAGATGATGGAATCATCGTAAAAAAAGATGGTGAAGACATCCACTTAAAAGACAATGAAGCAGATACAGAATATCTTGTAAAAATGGGTGAGTCAGTAGATGACCTAAACGAACAACAAAATATGGAAGAAATGTATCACGACATGGATGAAGCAAGCACTGAAGATGTTATTAACGCTATCTTCTCAAAAGATGGAAGTCTTGATGAGATGGATGTCGATAGTAATGACCCTGAAGAAATGGTTTATGAAATCGAATTTGATGATTCTGAAGATGAAATGGAAATGGATTCTGAAGATGAAATGGAAATGGATTCTGAAGATGAAATGGAAATGGGTTCAGAAGATTCTGATGAAGAAGAATTTGAATTCGAAATGATGGAAGAATCAGATGATGACGACCAAATGAACGAAGAATCAGATGATGACGACCAAATGAACGAAGAATCAGATGATGACGACCAAATGAACGAAGAATCAGATGATGACGACCAAATGAACGAAGAATCAGATGATGAAGAAGGCGGTTTGGATGAAGCTTACAACCACAAGAAAGCTAAAAAAGTTAGCGTAAAAGGTGAAAAGAAGGGTAATGGACCTAAATTTTCTTATGAAAAAACTAAAGGTGGATTCAACGAGAAAATGAAAGAGGGACCTAAATCTGTTGGAACCGGAAACGCTAAAAAAGTAAAATTTGGAAAGGGCGAAAACGCTGAAGTTGGTAAAAATAAAATGGTGAAGAAAGTCGAGGCAAAAGAGTATGGAAGATATTTGGGAGCAGGTAGCAAATTTAGAAAAGGCGGCCTTCCTAAACCAAGAGCTCACTCGAAATTTAACATCAACATTTCAGAAAATTTGCAAGAAGAAGTTAGTTTGTTGAGAGAAAAAAATGAAGAGTACAGAAAAGCATTAAATGTTTTTAGAGATAAGTTAAATGAAGTTGCTATATTCAATTCGAATTTAGCTTATGCAACAAGACTATTCACAGAACACTCAACAACTAAAAAAGAAAAAATAAACATTTTGAGAAGGTTTGACTCTGTTGAAAGCTTAAAAGAATCGAAAAATCTTTATAAGTCTATAAAAGATGAACTTTCTAAAAGTGAAACAAAATCAATCAACGAAACTGTAGAAAATAAATTAAACAAACAAGTTTCTTCAGGTTCTGCGACAACATTAATCGAATCTAAAACATATGAAAATCCTCAATTCTTAAGAATGAGAGATTTGATGACAAAGATTGGTTAATAAAATTAATAAACTAAAACTAAAATACTCAAAAAAATGGGAGCATTATTAGAATCAGGTCTTGTTGGTAACATTGGTCTTAAGCACCTTAAAGTTATCAAAGAAGATACTATCAACAAATGGGACAAATTAGGATTCCTTGAGGGTCTTAAAGGTCACCTAAAAGAAAACGTTGCTCAACTTTATGAGAACCAAGCTTCTTATTTAATCAACGAAGCTTCGTCTACATCTGACACAGGTGCATTCGAAACTGTTGTATTTCCAATCGTAAGAAGAGTATTCTCTAAATTGTTGGCTAACGACATCGTTTCAGTACAAGCTATGAACTTACCTATCGGTAAATTGTTCTACTTCGTACCAAACATTCAGTCATATGAAACTGAATCAGTAAACAACGCAACACACTGGGCACCTTATGGAGCTCCAAACGCGTCTGAAGGTCAAACACCAAACAGTGGTTATGACTACAACAACACTAAAGACCTTTATGATAGATTTTATGAAGGTAATGAACCAGCTTTAGACCCTCCAGGTCTTTACGATTATTCTAAAGGTGAGTGGTCAGCAATCACAGGTACAGTTGTTACTGTAGCATGGGTTGGAGATTCTCTTATTCCTTCAGGATATTCAACTGACAACTATAGAAAAGTTCTTGTAGTTATGTCAGGTTTTGCATCTGATGGTGCTGGTAAATTGATTGGACCTGATGGTAACCCAATCGATAACGAATCTTTCCTTGCTGATTTACAAATCAGAGGTAAGGCAGGTAATATTTATACATCTGCAAATACTTCGAACAATTATTTGTTCAGAGTTGTAACTCAAAGATATGGTAAAGGTATCGTACAATATGGTAATAACAACGCTGACGCTCCTTGGCCTAACTCCAAGACTGGCGGTGGTCAATACGATGACCTTTGTGACGTTGAAGGTAAAATCTATCTTGAGGTAGATTTACAAGTTCCTGTTTGTATCTCTTGTGGTGGTTCACTTGACGGTTACACAGGTTCTTCGTTCTCTTCATCTACAGCTGTAGCTGACGCATTCTCTGGAACTTACAGAATCTACAAGAACCTCGAGTTCGAAGATAAGATTGGTGAGGTTTCTTTTGACCTTATGTCAGTAACAGTTTCTGTAACTGAAAGAAAATTAAGAGCTCAATGGTCTCCAGAAATGGCACAGGACGTTGCAGCATTCCATAACATTGATGCTGAAGCTGAATTGACAGCTTTACTTTCTGAGCAGGTAGCTGCTGAAATCGATAGAGAAATCTTGAGAGATTTGAGAAAAGCTGCAGCTTGGAACTTGAGATGGGATTATAACGGATGGAAGAGATTAAGTTCTATCGGTGCTGTTCCTTACACTCAAAAAGACTGGAACCAAACGCTTATCACAGCTATCAACCAAATTTCAGCTCAAATCCATAAGTCTACTTTAAGAGGTGGTGCTAACTGGATTGTTGTATCCTCTGAAATCAGTGCTATTTTTGATGACTTGGAGTATTTCCACGTTTCAAACGCAGCTCCTGAGCAAGACCAATACAACATGGGTATCGAAAGAATTGGTACTTTAGCAGGTAGATATCAAGTTTATAGAGACCCTTACTTCCCAGCTAACCAATTGTTATTGGGACACAAAGGTACATCTTTACTTGACACAGGTTACATTTACGCACCATATGTACCTTTACAACTTACTCCAACAATGTATAACCCATTCAACTTCACACCAATCAAAGGTATCATGACTAGATACGCTAAGAAGGTGGTTAACAACAGATTCTACGGTAGAATCACAGTTGATGGTGTTAGAACATTCGATTTGAGAGAGTTGAGATAATATGGTCTAACCTTTATATAAAAGGGTCCTTCGGGACCCTTTTTTTATTTCATAAAGTATTTATACAAAATTAATAAATTATTTCAAACTCACAAATTTTTTTTACAAAAATTACTTTCGTACCCAAAAACCAAACATCGTAGGGTGTTCAACTCACTTCTCATTTCTTGGAACTTATCATTTATTGATGGTTTGTGTCCATCAATAATTGCTGTCGTTATTTCGTATTCTAATTTTATTATTTTAGAAATTAAATCAGATTTGGTTTGTTCCGTCATTTTGTTTAGAAAAAACAGATTTATTCAAAATTCTCATAGATTTTAATATAATCTCTTGTTCATGTAAAGAATAGATGTTTTGTCTTATAGACATCTCAAGTGCATTTGTGATTAAATGAATACTTTGAGGTAGATTCATATTGTCTATTAGATTGGATATATCTTCTTCAGATTTATAGGGTATGACATCAAATAGTTGTCCTATAATCGGTTCATTGTCTTCCATAAATGATATTTATTGTATATTTATTTAAGGGTAAATATATGAAAAAAAATACATTAAAGGAAGCTACAGGTTCAGCAAATGCTGGTAAATTCAAAGTACCGATGGTATTAGTACCACAACCTTGGGAAAATGAACAACTTGGTCCTTTCACGGACAGGGTTTCCCCGTTTATTGATGCTCAATTAGAATATGAAGATTATGATGATGACTTCAAATTACCTTTAGAAGATACGTTGGAGAAAGAAATGAGAATGAGAAAACTCGCCAAAAGAATAGATTATCTTAAACAATTTTATCAGGGACAGAACGATGAAGAAGGTTCAGCCATGAATCCAACCTTAAATGGTGGTCCATTGGAAGATGTTTCATTCTTAAAAGAAGATTTGGCTGTTTGGTTCGGTACAAAAAAGAAACCAAAAGGAAGCAAACAACCGAAAGGACCATGGGTCAATATTTGTAGAAAAAAAGAAGGTGGTGGTCATCCTCCTTGTGGTAGACCTGAAGCGTCAGGAAAAGGTTACCCTAAATGTAGAGCTGCCGGTGTTGCGGCTAAAATGTCAGACTCTCAAAAAAGGGCGGCTTGTCAACAAAAAAGAAAGGCTGAAAAAAAAGACCCGAAAATAGGTACAGGAAACAAACCCACAATGACTTCATATAAGCCAAGAAAAGAGTCAATCAGAGATTTGATTCGAAATGTATTGAGAGAAAATATTAGTTAAGTTTGTTGAGTATATTCTGCAAAGAATGTTGAATATTATTAGTAATTTGTGATTCTAATTCTTCTCTTCTTCTTTCTAACTCCATATCAAACTGTTCAATAAGTCCACGATAGAGTTCTTCACTTTCAATATAAACGCTGTAACTATATACGTGATTAATTAGATTTATTGTTCTTCCTTGAATGACAATAAACATGTCGTAGTCCTCATTCCTTATAAATCTTTTGAATGATTTTGGGGCTAAAGTAAGATGGGAACTTTCATTAACAATAAGTTTTTTGCAGATATCTACAGAATATTGCTCTTCGTGAGTAATTGGTGGTCTAGGGTCAAATTTATCTTTAAGGGAAAGATATAATTTGAATAATAATTTAGGAATGTATCCAACAATTTTTTGTTCCATATATCAAAGATAATGGAAATTAAACAAATTAACAATAACTTCCTGAACAACGTTTTTTTCCGTCTGTACCGGGCATTTTTCCTTTACAAACTTGAACTGCATAACCATTTGCGTATGCGCTTGGATAAACTTTGAATTTAGCTTTAGCTGCGGCTTTACCGCGAGCACAAAGTTTGGAACCTGTTTTCTTTTTACCTTCATTCAAATCCTCATATTCAACGTACTGTTCCATTTTAGACTTCTCGTTCATAATGAAATCAAAAACCTGGTCCATATTAACTTTGGCTTCACTTACATGGTCATCAGCCCAGTCATGACCGTTCTGTAGAATAGAATCAATCATTCCTGAATCCATCGACAACAACATTTCACATTGTCTTTGAATTTGTTTTAGGTTCGAAAAAAACATGTAGTTTTCAGTCTCTTTTTGTTCTTTAACTATTTTTTGAACAAGGTTGTTCAATATAGTTTCGTTTAATTTGATAGTATTTCTCATTTTTTATTTACGATTTCAAAAGTTAATTCTCTTTTATAAGTATCCTTTTCTCCACTAGTGTTCACTTGAATGTCAACATAATATTGATTTGGAATTTTATCTCTCATGTCAAACATGAAATAATACTCATTTGGAGTTCTATTTATTTGAGTCCAATCTTGAACTTGTACTTCGGTTGTTCCCTCCTTGACATAAACTCTGTAGAATGCGGTTATTCCGTCCAAAGGTTGTTGTCCTGTATAGGCTTTTTTTATCGTGACTCCAACTTTTCTTATATCGGAGTTCAATATTTTTTCATTTTGTAATATTCCATAAAAGTCGAATCCAAATTTTTCAGGTTCACGTGAACTTACACCAATTTGAATTCCTGCTGAATATTCTTGTAAAATAAATTGATTAGTTATATTTGGAATCCCTTGGCCGTTTATTGTGAGACCACTCCAAACATCATAGAACATACAAGGAGTGGGTGAACCAGAAAATCCATTAGGAATTATAACCTCATAAACACCTCTTGTTCTTAAACAAGTGGAAAGTGCGGCCATTCCATTTACTGCAACACCATCTCTGTCTTCAATTCTTACAATAGGTGTTGTATCCAAATTAACAGCATCACCATTCTGATACACATAAAGATATAATTTGTTAGTTTGATTTCTCAAAAATCTATTCCTATCGTCTAAAATTAAATCGTCATAAGTTGTTTGTAAGAAAGGTTGATAGAAAGTTTGAGTGTATTTCGAAAAAAATGCAACACTATAGCTGTCCGTTAACCCTGTAATATTTTCGAGTTGTGGTACATATGCAACTCCCCATCCTGTAACGCCTGTAAGTGTACCATCTATAATTGAATTAATTTCATTTGTCATGTCCATCACAATGTCCTCATTTCCGTATTGGAAATGTTGAGTTGCGATTATTGTTAGACCTGAATAATTTACATCCCCTTCATTCCTATTATTGTACACCCCATTCTCTGACCAACCACTTATCGTTGTTGTTTGATACCAGTTTGAAGGTCTTGTTGAAAATGCTCTTGGGTCAACGTATGTCAATGGTGATTGACCTCCTTGACCACTATTTTTGGCTAAATTAAAATCATTATAATCATATCCAACGCCTTCGTCCCAATACTGCGGATTACCTGTCGAACCCGAATATTTTGGAATTCTGAAAAGAATTAAATCGAAAGATGTTGCTCTTCTCCTCGAGTTAGACATGAAAGTGTTCAAAAGTTCGTTGTCAAACGAAGATGTGTTTGTAAAGTTCAAAACATGGGTCATTCCTGTGGTACATCCTGTTGAAATAATTCCATTATTGATGTTTTCCAATAATAAATCTAAATCTAAATCGAAAAGTAATCTTGAGTAACCGAAGTTTGGAACGATATTATCTGACGCACCAAAATTCAATTCAATAACAGGGTTTCTAGCTGTATTAACATAAGAGTTAGAAACTATTGTATTGTTCTTATCAACATATGACCTTAAAATCGACATTTACTTTTTCTTATAAATATCAATTCAAACGAATATTGCTATTCAAGATTTTTTTAGCCGCGTTCTGCATTTCGTTAAGGATATCCGCAGTGCTTGTTCCTTCTTGAGTAATTTCTACAGGTGGTAGATTCGGGTATGCGTGAGTGTGTGTAATGAGGAATTTTACAATCAAATTAATCAATTCAATAAGTTCTTCACCTCTTACTAAACTTGAGGTGTTGGGAATAATTTCATTCGTAAAAGTTTCTGTTGGTATACCATAGAGTGAATCTGATAAAATAAATCTTCTTTTACCTGGGATGTCTGAATTGTGTGAAATCAAAAATAGTTTGTCTGCCGCAAGCGCTGAGTAAGTTGATGGAGTGCTGTTGTATTCAACTTGAGTTACCTTTTGTTTTTTTATGTCGAGAGGTTCTCCAACTTCATCTTTTTTCCATATTAATCCGTATCCGAATTCTTTTATTGATGGTTTCAACTTTATGCCTTTGTAGATGTCGGTTGCATTTTTTATGGCTTTTTCTGAAAATTTTTGATTTGTTCTTGGGTTTAATACCGAGTACATGAAGAAGTTTGGTCTGTAGTATATTGGAAATTTGTCTGCATTTCCTGTATTCGGGTCAGTAGATTGAAATACGGGTTTTCCTGTCCTTGTGGTGTCAGAAGAATTCATTCTACTTATGAAAGCGTTTATAAAATCAATTGTTTCTGTTTTATTAAGTCCAATGAAAGATTCTGCAACAACTAATTTTTTCAAAACCCCTGGTATAACAGAACCTGCTGAAATATTTCCTGAAGTTGTTTGTTTGTCAGGTTTCAGTTGATAAAGATAAACGGCACCTGTAAATTTGTTGGAAACAGTCCCGTCAGGGTCAATTATTTCATTTTCTGGATTTATAATGACGTACTCAATCAAATATTTTACAAGTAAATTTGATTTTGTAATCTTTCTTAAAAATTTAGGTTCTTTTTCTACAAGAGTGCTGTCAAATCTTGTAATTTGTAAAAAACCCCTTTTATTGTTTGCTTGTGGAATTTGGTTTGGTTCCAGAGTAGGAGATGTAAATTTACCGGCCCTTAAAAGAACTTCATCTTTTTTTATAATCAAATCAGCACTGTTTCTGCCAAGAACCGCAACATCATCTGGTTCAGGAAAAACACCTCTATGTTGTCCTTTTTCTGTGTAACTTCCATCTTTATTTCTTAATGGCTTCGGTTCTTGAATTTGAAAACCTGTACCTGTAAATTTATTGGCACCCTCAAAATATTGGTAGAATGATGATGTTGGTGAATAAAAATTACTTTGTATATAATATTGGTTTATGTAAGGATGACCATTCTCATCCGGTAATGTTGTATATATAACTTGTACTAATTCTCCTTGTTTTGGTACTTGATATACGAAATAAGGTAGTAAAGGTGTAAAAATAAAAGGGTCCCTTTTGCTCCAAGCATCAGTTTGTTCGTCCCATTTGGGGTCGTTGAAAGATTTAATAATATCTTGATAGTTGTCAATCAACAAGGTACCTCGAACTCTTCCAAGCATGAGAGGGTCTTGGTTATCCAATATTAAACACTGATATAAAATATTCTGACTCATTGTCCTCTAGATTGAAATTCTTTCAAAATGTTATTATATAAAGATTCTACTTCATCCAAATAAATTGTCTGTTGTATAATACTTTCCTTTATGATTTCGAAATCAGTGGATAATTTATCCATTGAACTTATAAGAGTTGTGTTCGGTAAATTCTTTAAGTCCGTCTGTTGACTTTTGATTTCTTCGAATTCTTGTTTTGTCATTTTATCTTGGCATATTTGGTATACTTATTTTTCCGATTGTTGGAATTCCAACTTCTATATCGGAAACACCATTTTTGGACATCTCTTCATCTGAACCGTTCGTTATTGCATCAATAAGTTGATTCATCAAATTAGGTGAACCATCAGGTAAAGGACCTGTTGGTATTCCTAGAAATTGTAAATTTCTTATTACGTTTATTGTCGCTCTGTCTGCGGAATATCCTGGTAAAAATTCAGACATTAAGAGAAGAGAAAAAGGTATTTTCTGTCTGATAATTGGTAACCCATTAATCAATCTCAAAATCTGTTGTATATCATCAATAAGACTTCTACAATTTCTGTAGTTTTGTCTTAATTGAGCTAGAATTGTTAGGAATTGCGATAACCTAGTGATAGAACGTACATACTTCTTATATTTTCCTTTCGCAACTTCACCAACAATTATAGATATTAAATTTATTAAATCTTTCTTAATTAAATCAAAAAGCGTTTTAAGAAATATTTCTCCAACTCTCGCAACTACTTCAAAATTAAAACTTCTAAATTTATTCAAAAAATCTACCTGATTGTTGATTACATTTGAGGCTTGATTGTTGATTGTGTTTGCTGAAGTTATTGCTGAATTTGCACTTGCAATAAATGTGTTTGCCGAAGTTATGAATTGATTTGCCGTATAAGTTGCGCCTGACTGAACTACCGATAACATAGTGAGTATGGGTAACATAACTTTCGGTGTTAAAAATGCGGCAACAACAGCTAGAGGAAGTTGTTTAATCACATTTTTATTAAAACTCACCGCAGCGTTAAAATTTGCAGGAATCGTCGCTTGCCATGCTGGATTTTCATAAATGGAATCCAAAATTTTTCCCATTTCATTAACCTGTTGTTCTGTGGTCATTCCGTCAACTTTATCACGGAAATCGTCAAGTTGTTGAGCTAAAAGGTCTGCGTCTACAGGTAATTTAACATTTTCGCAATCAGTAAACTCCATTACACCATTCTGTATGTTTGAAACCTGTATATCTATATTACGTAAATCTACCTCATTGAATTCGAAAAATGATTCATCAACACCATCTAGTTCTCCAATTTTAGCTATACCACTTACATCGATTTCATTTCTGTTATCGGAACATAAACCCAAAATCCTTTGTATTAATAATTCGAATTTAGATTGATTTGTTATGTCTTCGTTCCCTAAACCAGCCTTAAAACTTAAACCTCCACTTAAAACGTTAACGAGTTGTCTAGTTATATCTACTGAATCAACTAAATTTATTGTTGCATAATAATCCTTGATAAATTGACCAACCTTATTTGCTGTACTTCCTGTAACAGTACCATCAGGGCTTTTTCTATCTAATAAAATTATTCTCATGTAATCACCAGGAATATTAAAACTATTATTTTTTGTGTATTGAAAATCAAATAGTTCTTGACCTGTGATACCTTGATAATATTTACCATACTCTTGTTTGAATGACCTATCAACATTTCTTGATTCCATTCTGAAATAAAATTCTTTGTTCATAGGGTATCCACTGAATCCACCGTAGGGTCTAAATATGGGATTTACAGAAGGGTTTGGTTTTTCATAGTATGATTTACCAAGAATATTGTAAGGGCTTGTTTTTAAACTACCAAAAAAATCTAAACTCGTCATTGGGAGATAAATCCCCTCTTGTTGAGGAAGGGCGTTAATTGACCCAACTTGGTCTAATTGAGAAGATGATACCCCTTTGAAAGTTTGTTCTTGTGAACACCCAATTGCTTTAATTGATTCCTCTTCTATAATTTCTAAAACTTGTGGACCTATTTTAGTTGCGGTTTCTAAACATTTTTGTCTTAAAAATCTAACAGTTTGTGACCCATTACCGTTAATCTGGCCGAAAAGATTCAAAAGATTATCTGTAGATGTTGGTATGGTTTTTTGAAATCTTTTCTGTTGTTCAGATATTTTATTCAGCTGTTCGGAAACTTTTGCGGCAGACTGTGCAGCAGAATTTGCGCTTTTTTTCCTCAATCTTTTTTTGTCTACAATCAGTTCCCTATAAGTCTTGAGGGCATCAACCTCGCCTGATATATTTTTCCACCCTTGAGTAACATCAACATTTTGCATCTCTACTTCATTTTATAGGTTTCCTCATCATTGGAAACATCTTTCTCAATTAGATTCTGAAGTAAATCATCATCCAAGTCAGAAAGTGTAAACGACTCTGTACTTTGGTTTGATTTTTCCCAAATGGATGATTGTAGTTTGGAAAGTGTTAACTTTTTTTCGACACAGTCGTTGATTATTTTTTGTTGCTTTTCAATTACCGGACCAATAGTTTGCATATCCTCTGGGTCTTTCATAAAGGTTAACATTTTATTTTGTATCCTTATAGCGGTATTTCGTTGTTCAACTAGTTCATTATAGATTTCCTGCATCAATGATAACATTGATTCTTTAGTTAAATTAATCTCTTTTTTTTGTGGTCTAGGCATGTCTATAAATAGTTTATCTTAATTTTTTAAACGACCCTGTATTACAATGTAGAGTTTTTTGAACTTCTTTATTGAACCTCTTATTTCCTTGGTACTCAAATTTGTCATCTCCCTTAAAGAGAGTAAGATTACGTTTTTGTTGAATTTGTTATTTTCTGCTCCTGAAAAGATGGTCTCATAATTCTCAAATAAATCAACTAATGCGTAACCCAATTTTTTTTCATTGTCGTTTAAAGACTCATTATCAATGAAAGCTTTAAGTTCATTCAAATATTCATTTATAACTAAATCACTTTCTACAATGTCTTCATCAATTCGATAACTCATATCTGGTCTCTCTTCAATACTCGAAGAGATGTCTTCATACGAAACCTTTCTGTTAATTTCTTTTTGGTCTTTTATAATTTGACCCATCAAATAATTCTTACAGATTGTTCCAAAATACGAATACGCTTTCTTATTTTTCGAAGGTTTAAACTTATCAACCTTCGTCATAAGAAAGGAATGAGTATCAATATGGATTTCCTCAAAATCCATATCTTTCCTGTATAGTTTGTAACGTCTGATGATTGAAGAAATCATCTTATCAAGAGGAGCCCTCAAGAACTCGTTGTAAATTTTATTTTTTTCTTCTGCCGTATCGGCAATTAGAAATTTTCTTACAGCGGTTTCTTCTCTTACATCGAAATAGTTTTCTTTAACAGCTTTTCTACCTCTTTTTTTTGACGAAACATCTTCTGTAACTGCAGAGAGTGTTTCTGACATTATACATTTTGTGGTTCATATTTTATGACTCTGTCGTCAGTGAAGAAATATTCTTTCTTTGCTGTCTGAACCCAAAATTTAACTTCATCTTCCAACATTTTATCTTCAGCAAACTTATAATTCCAAAATAAAGAACCTTCACGAAGGTTGGTGTGCTTATATCCTAGTTTAGGAATCGTCATAATCGAAGTTGAATTATAGGTGAGTCTGAGTAAAAATTCGTAGACAAATGTCAGTTTGATAGATGGTTTGAACCCTCCAAAATCTTCTATTAGTTGTTTTTTGAATACAGAGCCAGCGGTCTGAAAATTTTGATAATCTTGTAATGTTTCGTTTGTTAAATAACTCATTTCCTGTGCGAAATTCGCGGCGAATGTTGCTTCATTTGTAAATCCTGCAAACTGACCTTTTTCATCTGTATCTACAACTACAGGTAAGAACATTTGAACATCTGGATAAACTTCCGTATACTCTAAAACATTTTTAAACCAAATGTTAGAATATTCATCGTCAAACTCAAATAATGAAACCCAAGAGTTCCTTGATTGGGAGATACCATAGTTTACCTGTTCAGCGAAGTTTGGTGATTTATCCCAAACAAGTTTTGTAACTGAAAGTTCTCCAAAATCATAAACTTCCAAAAGTTTTACCAAGGTTTCTTCTTGTGTGTGTACGATAACTAATTCATCAATACTCACTTTTTGATTCTTAAGAGAATCAATTGCTTTTTTAAAATATTCATCAAAATCTTTAGCCAAAGCTGATTTGATTGGTAATATTACTGATACGTTGAATTTGTTGCTCATATTATTCTTCTGTTTTTGAAATTTGTTGTTCTAAAGTGTCTGCTCTGTAAGTCAGATATCCTTCGAATATTTGAATTATTTTAGATTCAAATGATTGTTTATCACTGTATTTCTGTGCGGTTTTTTCCATTCCTTCGTAAACTTCAGGTTTGATGTTATCCTCCAACCAATTTTGTGCAAAATCTGCTATGTAATCTGACATCAAAGTTAAATCATCAACCCAAATACCGTTGGATTCGTTCATCCACTCTGGTTGTAAATTTGGTACAATTCCAATACAAGGAACACCACAGGACATAGACTCTAAAGGGAATGTTCCAAATCCGCTTTTATTATCAATCCATACACTCAAGAAACATTCTTTAAGTGATTTTGCAAATTCCTTTTCAGACAAACCTCTCATATCTCTGAAAGTAAACCATCTGTATTGAGGGAATTTTAGGTAGAATGTTTTAATTAAATTAATCGCATCATCTTGGTCTTTTGTGTGTACCGCAATGATTGGCATTGGCGGGACTTTTCTTTTCGAAAAACTCTCACTCACAATTGGTTCGATTATGTCATATGAAATATTTCTGAAAACTTTCTCGATATATTCTTTTTGAGTATGTGAAGTTGTAATACATTTGAAAAATCCAAATTGATTCCAAGTTTGACCAGGTTGTAAAGTTTCCAACATATGAGCATATTGTTGTACAAGAACAATTTTAGCACAAGGAAGTTGTTTAACTTGGTCCATTACAAATCCAAATATTTCAGGAAGTATCAAAAAATCTTCGGGTGCGATTTCTAAATTTTGTCCCTCGATTGGCTTATGTTCCAATTGTTCCATATATTCGCTGCCAAGCCAATTAGCTACACCAGTATAATCTTTTTTCTCATGAAGCATTATTGAATTGAACCCCGCTTTTTTTAGAGTTAGCGCCATTTGATAGATATATCTTATTGATGCTTTGGCGTTTCCTTTAGTGTCTTGAATGAAGAAGTAGAGTCTTGCTTTTTTTTCTCTCAAATTTTTAATTGACAAAAGGACTCTTTCTTTGTTAACATTTCCCATATTAATAGTGATTGATAAGTTTTTTATTTAATAAAGTATTAAAAGCTAATCTAAAAGGAACAGATACGTTGGTATTTTTTTTCATACCAAGTTGTTCATCTACAGATTCCTGTTCGGTCAGAATAGTCTCAAGTAACATTTTAACAAGTTCAAATTTTATGATATTGATTCTCATTTCTGTTGTTCCCGAAGTTGAAGTTTCTAAATCGTCCATATCCAAAAATTTTTCAATTTCATCTAAATCAACAAAATAATTTTCTCCTAAAACATTAATCATAATATTTCTTTAATTTTATTTTTCAATTCCTTAAACGAAGAAATTGAATGTTTAGTTTTGATGTCTTTGTTATATGTTGTTTCAAATTTTATAACAACTACATCTTCGGGGTAACTTAATAATAGGTTAGGATTTGCTGTAAGTAAAATATCAACCGAGTTCCAAAGTGAATTAATAGTTACCTCACTGTAAAATTTTACCTGTTCTACCAAGCATCCAAATTTGGAAATAAAAAATAAAGAAGCCGGTTTTGATTTACCGATTTCGTCAGAAACAATTAATATTTCATGTTCGTCTCTAAATTCAGTGTAGAACTCATTGAAATCCATCATGGAAGAGATTTCAACAGAACCAGAGTGTCCAAATATTTCCATAGTATGTTCCTTATACAAAAAATTATAAAGTTCATCCTCGTCTTTGAAAACCAAATGTTTGGTGATTTCTAAAGTATCCAAAGTAGATAGAACCTTGTATTCGAAATCCGTCTCTTCCTTGAAAGGATTGTCGATATACCACTTCTCATATTCTTGTTGTATTTTTTTTAAGGTGTCCCTTAAAACCCCATTCAACTCTATACCTATTCTCATTCTTCGTATCTTTCTAAAAGTTTACTTATAAGAGGATTTCTAACGATATCAGTCGGTTTGAATTCAAATGTACCTACATCTTGTAAATTCTTGAATCTATTAAGAGCATCCCACAAACCTGTTTGTGTTTTATCCTTGTGTCTATCAAATTGTTCCAAATCGCCTGAAATAAAAAATTTAGAGTTGAATCCAATTCTAGTTAACAATAGTTTCATTTGATTAGGAGTTGCGTTTTGAGCTTCCTCAAAAATTAAAATTGAATTATCGATGTTCATACCTCTCATATATGCAAGAGCGAAAACTTCAATAGCCTCAATCTCTTTTAGTTTTTCTCTAACTTCTTTTCCAACTATTTTGTTCAATAGATAATAGGACGGAAAAATATATGGGTCCAATTTTTCTTCCACATTACCTGGAAGTGAACCCAATTTCTCTTCAGCCTCAACTGCCGGTCTTACAATTATTATTTTCTCAAATGGGCTTTCAGGGTCCGCTAAAAGGTCAATTGCACATTTCATTGCAACATAACTTTTACCAACACCTGCTGGACCACAACAAATTGTTATTTGATTTTTCGTGAGACTTTCGTAATAAAATTTTTGACTTTCAGATAAAAATTTTTCTTTGGTTTTTCTTTTGAGTATTGTGTTTATTAATTGTTTTTTTGTTTTGATTACCTCACCATTTGATGTTGGTGTTGGTAATGGGGATTTTTTTGTTTTAGCCATTTTTTAGAAGTTCACGTTTATCATGAGGTTCACCTAACTTTCTTCTGTAGATTGTAATTCCACCATCTGGACTTTCAAAAATATAAGGTTCGTTAGTTTCCTCTTCCGTTTTTGTTTTATAGTCTTGATAACTCTTTTGTTCTCTTAACTCCGATTGTGAAATTTCGTTTATTTTATTTTTCAATTCGAATCTTTTATCATTGGTGAAATAAACTTTTCTAGCCAATGAAATAAAATGTTCCTCGAAATAATTCATTTTTTCATATTCACGTAATTTGTCCTCTACATCCCATAGAGAAGAATTTACCTCAACCAACTCGTGATAAAGGTTTTCGATTTCCATGTTATTCAAAAATTCTGCGGATAAATTGTATAGTAATTCGAATTCATTATTTATGTACGATAACTTTTTTTCGTCATCGATTTTATTTCTTTTTACTTGTAGGATTGATAATTTATCTATCAATTCTCCTACACTTACAGGGGTTTGAATCATATTAATTTTTTTTACAAATGAATGTTAATTTATAATCTGTTTCCTTTGCAATTTCGTTTTGATTATAGTAAGGTATTAATTTGATATCTTTGAATCCAATTGATTTAAGTATATCAATAAAAACATCAGGAGTCCACAACTTTTGTTCGATTCGGTAATCAAACTCATCGACCAATTCCGATTCAAAGTAAACTTTAATATTAGTGTCCATTACAGAAATTGAGTCAATCAAATTTGTTTCTGTAATTGTTTTTGAAATTATTGTATGAAAATCGTGTGTAATCGTTTTGGTGTTTTCAATTTTTGGTTTATCTATTCTACAAGCAGTACCATTCCAACAATCGAAAATGAACACACCATTTTCGTTCAGAAGTTCGAAAACTTTAGAAAAAAATGAATTCAATTCACCCAAAGAATTAATGTGATTTACAACATAAAACATCGAGATAATTGTATTGAATCGATTTTGCAAACTTATGTTTTCCAGTGGACCACAATACGTGTCAACATTTTTGATGTTGAAGTATTTCAATTTATTCTCCCCAATCTTTAACATAGGTTCTGATAAATCAACCCCCAAAACTTTTTCAAATTTTTTCGAAAGCACTATGCTGTGTGTCAAGGTACCACACCCAATGTCCAATAGTCTTTGAAAATTAGAAGTCCTTGATAATATTAGGTCACACTCCTCATTATAGTTTTTACTAGAATGTAAAGTGTCGTAATACGAAGCAAATTTTTCTGTGTACATAATTAAACATTTGAATATGGGTTGGGCATTCTTATACACTTTATACCTTCAACCAACTCATTGATTCCTTCTTCAATAGAAATGGTTGTTTCATATCCCAATTTATTAATTTTGTCATATGATACTACATAGTCCCTTTTATCGGCATCTTGCCCGATATCTGCTAAATGTAGGTAATAATCTATTTTATTTCTTATTAAATCACAAACGTCTCTTTTACTATAATTCATTTTGTTACTACCTACGTTATATACCTCACCTGACATTGACTTTTCATTTTCTATTGCAAAAACAAAAGAGCGAGCAATGTCTTTAACGTGTATGAACGTTCTCATAAAATGTGATTCATATACAACAATATATTTTTGATTAACAGCTTTGTTTACAAAGTCATTGATTAATAAATCAAGACGCAATCTCGGCGATAATCCAAAAGCAGTTGCGAATCTGTAAGCGGTTGAGTTACAATTGTCAATCATGTATCTTTCCGCTTCTGTTTTTGTCTCTCCATATAAACTCAAAGGATTTAATGGAGTTTCTTCTGTACAAACACCTGATTTCACTGCACCGTAATTACTTCCCGTTGAACCAAACAAAACGTATTGGTGAGGTTTGATTAAATCCACAAGTCTTACGGTTGCTTCCAAATTAACCTCTTTTGTAAGTTCAGGATTTTTTTGACATGCAGGGTAACCAACAATCGCAGCTAAATGAATAATCACATCTTTGTCAATCAAATGTCTTTTTAAACTATGTGTGTCCCTAACGTCCCCATCAATAAATTTGAAATTTTTGTTCATAAAACATGGAAACAAACTGTTACCACCAAACATCAAACTGTCAAAAACTGTAACATCATAACCTTTTTCAAGTAATAGTGGTACAAGGACACTACCAATATATCCAGCGCCACCTGTGACTAAAATTTTTTTCATAGAAAATCTGCATTTACATCTCTTTCCGAAAGTATCGGATTGTTTATCGGCCAAAAAGCATTAATCTTTGGGTCATCCCATCTTATTGTGAATTGTTTCCCTTGTCCTTCGTAAAGCGTTGATTGTTTGTAATGGAACATGGCTATATCGGACATAACCAAGTGAGCATTTCCAAACATAGGAGGTATCAATATTTGCAATCTATTTTTATCGTTAAGTGTGAAAGCTTCCCATTTCAAATATGTTGGGCTATCAGGTCTCATATCCACGATTATCTGATATAAATGACCATGAAGACAAGAAATAAGTTTCCAAGTTCTTTCATCACCATGAAAGCCTCTCAAGGTGTGTTTCCAAGAAACACTTATATCATCTTGTTTCCAATCAATTCCTTTACCGTCAGGGGAAAGAACCTTGTAATTTTCTACATTCCATGTTTCGGTATACTCACCTCTGAAATCTCTATGTATGGGAGGTTCAATTATGGCAACATCTTTTCCGAAAACTTTACTGTAAGTGTATTTCATATTTTGTTTTTTAAATAAATTGTAAAACTTGGGTCGATAGGTTTATGACTATGAACTGTTTCAAGACCACACATGTCTGCCAATCTTTTCATTGTATCAATTGAAAAATAATATAGGTGGTCGCCATCAACGGTGATTTGTTTCCAATCAGATTTTAATTTTTTATGAGTTTCGGATTCGATATCGTGAGTACCAATTACAATGATACCATCATCTGAAAGTCTTTTTTTACATTCGTGTAAAAAATTGATTGGATTATCTAAATGTTCTATTACATTGAATGAGGTAATTACATCAAACTTTTCGTCTTTGTAATTTTCTAAATCTGTTAGGTATAGTTTTATACCTTCATAAAGTTTTTTTCCTTCTACAATACATGGACTATTAACTTCTATCCCAACAGAATCATACCCCTTTTTATTTGCTTCATTTACAAGAAATCCCATTGAACAACCTACATCCAATAATCTTCCTTCGGATTTGAATTCTTTAATAAAATCTAATCTTTCACGACTAATAAATTCAAATTCTTCAATTCTGTCAAAAATACTTTTTTCACCTTGATTGAGTTGGTAACTTGTCCAATAATCATTTTCATATGCCTCGAGAACATTTTCTCTTGTTTCCAAGGACGAATAAATAAATCCACATTCACATTTCACAATTTTGTTATCAAACTTCTCGAAATAATAAATCGTTTCATTATTTACGCTTCCACATAATAAACATTTTTTCATTTTAGAAATTTGTTAATTTTTTCACAGATATATTTGATGTCTTTAGTTTGGATACTTACAAAGCTTGGAAGACAAACACCTTCATTGTACAATCTTTCAGAAACTTCCAAAGTTGGCTTTTTCTTTAAGAATGAAAAAATTGATTTCTTTTCTTTGTAACATGGTTGTAAATGAAGTGGATAAAAAAACGTTCGTGTTTCAATCCCACTTTCTCTCATAAATTCCATAAGTTTGTCTGACCCACCAGGTACTGTAATACAAACTCTGAAAGGAATATGATTTGATTGTACAGGTGGTTCAATAACTCTAATTGAAGGGTCTAGATATTTTTTATAAGTTTGAAGTATTTTTTCTTTTTTCTTAACAATCTCATCAAATTTTTCTAATTGTGCAAGACCAACAGCACATTGTAAATCCGTCATTCTGAAATTATACCCCATTTCAGGATGTATGAAACTTCCTCTATCTATTCTTCCTTGATTTCTTAAGTATAAAAGTTTTTTATAGATTTCTTCATTATCAGTAACAACTAAACCACCTTCTCCCGTTGTCAAAGTTTTATCGGCAAAGAATGAAAAACTACTCACATCTCCAAATGTTCCGGTATGCTTTCCGTTCCAAGTGATACCAATTGCTTGTGCTGCATCTTCTATCACTTTTAGTTTTTTTCTGGTGGCTAATTCCATTACCTCATCCATGTTACATGCCATACCATAAATGTGGACAGGCATGATTGCTTTTGTTTTTCTTGTTACTAACTTCTCACATTTTTCAATATCGAGATGCAAGTCATCTTTGACATCACAGAAAATAGGTTTTGCTCCTACCATCTCTATGGAATTGGCGGATGCTATAAAAGTAAAATTAGGTACGATAACTTCGTCACCAGGACCGATACCCGCAGCTCTCAAAGCTAAATAAAGTGAAAGGGTTCCGTTAGGTGCTAAAACACCATACTTTGCACCAATCATACTCAAAAGCTTTTCTACGAAAAGTTTGGAAAGTGGTCCTTCAGTAATCCAATTTTTATCAAAACAAGACTTAATTGCTTCGTATTCTTTGTTGTCTAAATAGGGTTGAAATTGTGGGATTTTAAAACTCATAAATGGGTATTTTGTAAATTATAGATTAGTTATATGGGAAAATAAATTATTGTTTGAGGAAAACTTCCAAGTCTTCAGGTGTACCAAGTCCCCACATTTTTTCTATCTCGAATATTCTTATCTTACTACCACCTTCAATTGCTTCGTTAAAAACAGGACAAACGTAAAATTCGTTGTTGACTCTTTTATTTTTTTCTATCATTTGCTCTGCGTACTTCACATAGTCAGAACCACGTTTCCAATAATAAACACCAACCGTCGCTATATCCGAAATTGGATTTTTTTCGGCAACTTCAGTGACAAAACCTAAATCATCAATTTTCGCGAATGACCATTTAGGGTGGGTTGACCTAAAAGTTACAATTCCTCCGTCAGCCCCTGTCTCATTCATTTTGTAGAGAAACTCATTAGAATCCCAATCAATGAATTGGTCGGAGTTTGCCATAACCAAAGGTTGGTCATTATTTATAATTTCCTTTGCTAGTAATGTTGTACAGGCCGCACCCTCTGTCAAACCATCTACCTCAACGATTTTGCAATTCGGTGAAATAAGATTGAGCAAGGTATCAAGGTTATATTTTTCTCTGTGGGTCTTTTGAACAATGTAGATGAAATTCGCTTCTATATTAAGATTGTCAGTCACTACTTTAATCATTGGCTCACCTTTCACGTCTATAAGAGGTTTTGGAAATGTGTAACCAGCTTTCTCGAATCTTGAACCTGCCCCTGCCATTGGTATTAATACGTTGAGGTTTTTGTCGGACCATTTTGGTTTTTTCATATTTTTATTTTCTTTAAGTTTATTTTCAATTTTATTGAGTGTTAAGTCTGATGTATTAGAAACTCTCAAAACTTCGGCGTGACTCCTTTCACCCGCAAGTAACCCAACAGGTGAGTCTTCAACTATTAAAGTTTCATCAGGTAGAACACCAATTGAACTCATTGCTTTCCAATATATTTCAGGGTGAGGTTTACTATTTTTTACATCTTCATTAGATAAAATCAAATCCATAAATTCAATCAAACCAATTTTCGATAACATAACTAAAACCGACCTACGAATTGAATTCGAACAACATGCCAACTGAAAACCTTTTTTTCTTAAACTTTTCATTAGGTCAATAAGTCTTTCATCTTTCTCTAATTTAGAAATTGCTTCTATTGTTAATTCTTGTTTTTTTCTCCAAATTCTTTCGTGTTCAGATGTTGGTAATCCTTTTTTTCTTGACAACATTTCTAATTTCTGATTTGTTTTTAAACCATCATAAATTGAATGATGTTCAGACTCGGATATTATGTAATCGATTGAGACTTCCGAAAGCGCTTGATTAAGAGTCTCGAAATGAATTTGTTTGGCTTCAACAAGGACTCCATCCAAATCAAATATTATTAATTTAATCATTTGTAGTTTTTGATGAAATCGGAACAAACTCCTTTACACCCATCAACATTCTGATTGTTAATTTCAGGTAATACAGATATTGTACCTGGTTTATTTTCTTTTGTGGGGTAAGCCCAAATATAATTTTTCGAGGTAAGTGTAAACTCATCATTTTCGTGCCAAAAATAATGAATGGCGTATTTTTTCATTTCCACCAAAGCTTCAATATTTTTTGCGTGACACCAAAATTTTTCGTTCATCAAAAATTTATAATCCGTTTTATATTGTGGAGAATCGTGGCCTAACCAAAATTCACCATCAACAAACCAAACATCAATTTCAACATCAAATCCCATAGACAATGCTTCCATTATATAGGATATTGAGTTTTCTCTTTCTTCTTTTTTTCCATTCAAATTACCTCTATGTGAAATCAAAATCATAATTAAATTTTTGACGGTATGTTTATGTCACTTACAGGTCTTCCCCATGGATTTCCTCGTTGGTTCAATCTTCTTAATAAACCCCAAGTTTCATACTCGATTCCATAACCATAAAGCATATCTTTAAGTCCCATTTCTTCAATCCTGTACCTCCAATGGATATGTCCTGATTGTAGATTAACTTCCGACATTCCGTGAGATTTAATAAATTTCAAATAATCACTATCTAATTTATACCAATCATTAAGTCTGTCGTATATCAAACTCAAATTTTTCATATTTTTCCAACCCGACACAAACCATGCATCATTAAATCCCCAACCCTCGTGGTTATGATGCCAATGAGAAAGATAAAATTTCTGCGGGTCCAAAAGTGTGAAATCAAATTTTTCATAAAAAATACAATCGAATCTCATGACCATTACAAAGTCATAAGAATCGTCAATTAACTCCATTGCCTTTTTTAATGAGTAAAATCTTGAATAATTGTTATTAAGATAGTCTTTTGTGTTCCAACCCCCGTCAGGTACAAAATTGTAATGTTTGTAAGGATGGTCGAAAACAATTTGTTTTTCCAAAATGTAATTTTTTGGTTTTACCAAATTGATTAATTTTTCTGATTCAAATGAATCGTCATCCCACCCGTGAAGAAAAATATCTGTATTTTCGGTAATTACATTTTTTTTCAAAAACTCGAATGGAACCTCAAATCCTTGGACTTCTCCCCTATTGTTGGAACCAGTGAATTTACCGTGTAAACATATTGCTATTTTCATTTATTTTTGATTTTTTCTACAGTTGATTTGGCGGATATAATATTGTCTTCAATAGAACAGTAAGTCCATTGTCCATACCTGCCTATGGAATAAATGTTTTCGTTTTCTAATCCTTGTAATTTTTTTTCTGAATCCTTTATTGATTCTGAAGTGAGATGTACGTAAGCAGGATTCATTATGATACTATGCCATGAGATTAATTCATGTTCATCAATCAAGTTGAGTTTTTTCAAGTCAGTTAGAACTCGTTCAAGGTATAATTTCCTATCAACAATCTCATTTGTTTTGAGTCCTATTTCCACATACATACTACATCTGTCATCACCGAGAATGTTGTTATAAAATCCCACTCTATAAAAACAAATTTCATTCGATGGTATATAAATCCAATGATATGGATTATTAGATGGTAAATTAAACCCTAAATTAAAAACCAATACTTTATTAGAACTATAGATTTCAGGGTCGTAATTAGACTCGGAAAGGGTTAGAAATCTATCTAAAGGAAGAGAAGTTATCAAATATTCATAATTGTATAAACCTTTATCAGTTTCAACAACTTTAGACCTCCTGTCAATCCTTATAACGCTTTCATTTTTGTAGATTTTGTTTTTATCTACATTTTCTAAAAGTGAATTTACATATGTTATTGCGCCCGTTTTGGGGTAATAAAACTTATTATTATATGAAGTATCTTTTTTATTTTTTAGTGAATCTATAATTTCATCTAAACTTACTTTTGGAAAGAACCTTCCCATTGCATTTATATCCAAATCAGATAGTTCACAAGCATAAAGTTTTTCATTATACGGTTTTACAAATTTGTTTGTAATTCCTTCTCCCAAATTTTGATAAACCCATTCCAAAAAATTCTTCGGGTCAGATTCATTTTTTTTATTATAAAAATCGTAGAGACATTCTATAAATTCTTCTTTGTCCAAATCACCAATGTTTTTTTGAAAAGGGAAATTTATAAATTTGTCTTTGTAAATTATTGAACTTTTTTTGTCTATTTGTAAAACAATATTTGGGTCTATATTTTTGAAAATAAGATTTTTAATTTCTTCATTTTTGAAATGAAAAAAATGTCCACTAAAATCCCACGTGAATCCGTCTTGAAAAACCGTTCTACAATATCCTCCGAGCTCTTCTTCTTTTTCTAATATTAGGTAATCCTCTTCTTTACCCAAAAAAACGGCAGTTGATATTCCGCTTATACCTCCACCTAAAATAAGATATTTTACATTTTTCATTCACCAAAAATAACTTTTTCCCAATCACCACCTGGTACTTCGTAATACCATTTGTTTTCCATGATTGGTTCGAAGTTTGTTACTCGGTCAGTTGGATTTTTCAACAAAGACATTTGTTCTACATCTTCTTTTCTCAAACCTCTTGTGTTTATTACATTGGGCCAAGCAGCATTACTTAAAAGTTCCAATTTTTTTATTGCCCATCTGTCGAAAGTGCCCACAACAAGATAACCATCTCCGTCTGCTAAAGACATACTACCGGTAACCTCCCAATCCCAAGGAGACCAATCTCTTCTTATGTTTTTAAGAAACCATTCTCTATTCCAAATTGAAAATGCACCAGCATTTTGATATAAATTAACCCATCTTCCGGAATCAACTAATTTATGAAACTTGATTCCATTTTTTTCCATGTAAGGTTCAACTAAATGTTGGGGTCTGGCATATTGTAAAGAACATTGTAAATCAATTCTTCCTATTCCGTCATTCATAATTTCTAAACAAGCACGAAATACTTCTTCGTCTACAGGTCTTGATATCATGAAATCGTCAATTCCAAATATAAAATATTTGTCATCAATGTTTGAGAAATAATCAATAAGGTAATTACTCCATCCCTTTGCTCCACCAACTTGTTCAGTTCCTAATGAAACAAATTCAAAATTCTCTTCCAACTTAAAATCGGGAGGATTGAATCCAAGAATTTTTACCTTGATGTGTTTTCCCCAATACTTGTTAAAAAAATATTGGAAATATTTTATAACAAAAATATTTGCATCACAAGTCGTTATATGTACTGTAGGATTAACCACGGTCAATTACACTTTTAATTGTAGGCCAAAAATTGAATTTATTAAGAATCAAATTACGAGCTTCTGTAAGTGCTGGTAATCTTTTATCATAATCATCATTCGAAATAATTTCCATGATTCTATCGATTTCGGTGTCTTTTCTTGCGTCAAACTGAATGAACGAACCTTCGGGAAAATATTTTCTCAAATCTGTTCCACACCAAAAAATAGGAACAGTCCAAGCTAATAATGTATCAGTAAATTGAGTTCCGAAGAAGTCATCAATAAAATCTTGGTTATCGAATCCAAGAGAATATTTGTAATTTCTTAAAGCTTTAATTTTGTCATTATTTGGTATTTCTGAATTTCTAAAACTTATAGAACCATATAAATCAAAGTGATACTTGTTCAGAAATTTTCTTGTAAAATCTTTTCTCAATTGATGTCCCTCATTCATTGTCTTATCTGAAAGAATACAACAGAGTTCTTTTGTTTTTTCGTATGGTTGTTCTTTTATTAAATCATCATAGGTTAAACTTACACCACCATACCCTTGTGCGGATGCAGATACATTTGTACCATACCACCACCTTGTAGGTAAATAACCTGTACCATCCCAGAAACTGAATCTATTATATTCAGTTGATGGATATTCATTTTTTAAATGGGTAGATAAAGCTTCTCTATTAAAATAGAGTCTTTTTTTTGGTTCGAATTTTCTCAACACTCCTTCATCTCTACATTCATCTTGGATTACCAAAAATTCTGCCTCATCAACATTGGTAGTTGCTTCAATATCTTCCCACACCCCAGAATTGTTAGGGGTTTGAAATCTATAATCTTCTAAAACATCCTTACTATACGCCCATGGTGTTGGGGCAAAATAGAATTTTCTCATATTACAGTTTGGATAAGGTTTATATCATTTACGTCTTTTGGTTCATTTCTTTTCATTTTCATTCTCATGATTACATCGAGCGATGCAAATTTTACCCCCATAGAATAAAAATGTAAGTCTGGATTTAATATGATTTCGTCATAATGAGGTTGGTAAAAATCTTTACCATAGTCGTTATGACTATGAATTAAATCTTGGTCATCAACTATTTTTGTTGGATTAATGTGAATATAATCCAAATCATCACCTTCTCTCAATCCATATGCGGTTAATGGTGAACTACCAGCAATACAGTATTCGTCAATATCTAAATTGTTGTCCTCTAAAAATTTTTTGAATCTTCTAACAGAGTTTTCAAATTTAGAAAAGTGGAAAGGTTTGGTTTTATTTAAATGTTCAATACTATTATCGTTGAAAAGAATTCTTGCAAGTCTCATTGTTTGTTCATGAGTATCATTGACGTGAACAGAATGGTTTCCAACTCCATGTCTATTTCTGATGTCATTTTTTACAGATTTTGTAATTCCAAAATCAGGAAATTCAGCAAGAAAAACATAAGTCGGGAAGTCACTTGTGTAACATAACCCTTCTTTCATTCTGAACCCATGATAGTTGTCATGAGGACCACCAGCCCAAGCTTCACCGACGTAAAGCTCCCTCATAAGATTTAGAGGTCCGTGGTTTTTTAAATCAATTTTTCTGTAGTAAATTAATCTACCATATCTGTTTATGACATCAATTGCGGACTTATAATCACCTTTAGCCGAAGGGAACAAAGTTACAACATAAGTGTTCGATTTTAGTTTCGCATATTCAATAGCAACTTGGTTCGCATACTTTTGAGGTAAACCAATGACTTGAAAATGGTCATCCCAACTACAGTTTTTTTGTCCATCGTTTGGCATATTAGCCGGCCTTGTGTCAACATCTTTACCAAGTGCTAAAGCCGCTGCAACTCTGTGTGCACCATTAACAATATATTGGTCCTCCAAAATTGGAACTTGAGATATCTGTGAGTTGAATCCCTCATTTTTGATAGATTCGATAATTTTTTTGAATTCATCATCAAATGCCTCGAAAGTACATTTTTGTGGATTGTCATATTCTCTGAAACCATTCCAAAGCTCTAAATGTTTTTTATACATGTCTTTGAAAAAAGTTGTGTTATATCCTTTTACGATAGATTTCGCATAAAGATATTTTAATACGAGGTCGAACCTGTATGGTGTTACTAAATCGATTGCTTTTTTGATACTCATAGTTTTTTGTATTCTTTTTTATTTCTAATTTTATTTACAGTTTTCATCACTTTATCGAGATTAACTTTATGGTCATTGATTGGATTTGACTCGTTATAAATGTAATTTATATCAGTAAGAAATCTATAATGTTCTTCACCTGACATTTCAAACATTGGAAACATAAAGGCTAAATCACCCGCAACACTCCAGAAATTTCCATTTTCATCTCTTAAATCTTCAGGTTGAATTTTATTCCATAACCAAGCTCTCCAAGTTCTCAAATGAGAAAGAGTGAAAGTTTGTTTTCTTATATCTGAAAATTTTGTTGGAGGATTTGCAAATCCGTTCCTTCCATCATGATATTTGAAAGAACCACTTGTCATCCAAACATTGTCATCTTTGTAAATTTCATTTATTTTGGAAAATACATTCGAATTTGGTAACCAATCATCACCGTCAACTTCAACACAAACCTCGTTACCCTCTATTGCTCTCCATCTAATGACTTGTTCATAGTTACCTGGCTGATAGAACTTTTCGTGGTTTTCTATTAAGATAAATCTTGGGTCATTCTTTATTGTTTCTTTAATTACTTTTACAGTATTATCTGTGGACATGTCGTCCGTTATATAGCACTTGAAATCTTTAAATCTTTGACTCATAACGCTTAACAAAGACCTCTCTACAAATTTTTCACAATTATATGTTGTGGTAAGTACAATCATGATAAAACTTTTACATATAAATCTCTTGTTTGTTTAGCAACATTTTCAGAATAGTATTTTGAAATGTCCGAGGGAGGGTCTATCAAATTCTTTTGAATTATTGTTCCATTTGCATCTACATTATAAATCCAACTTTTTTTTCCACTCATCCACCCTTCGATAGTTGTCCTTCCTAATTGAATCCCTGCGGTTTCAGAGCAATTCATAAGAAACTTTTCTAAATTCCAAGTGGGCTCGAAATGTTTCACATTTTCATTTTTTATAATTTCTTCCAAATAATTTGAATGGTTTGCCCCAACTAACCAAAGTTCTTTACCGTTATTTTTTGTGTAATCTATTAAATCTCTAATTGTTGATTCTCTCAAATAATCAATCGTACCAACAAACAAAACATAATTATCATTTTTATTTTGTCGGATTTTAAATTTTTCGTTATCCACAGGATTATAAATTACTTCTACTGAATCTGACGGCACTTCAAAATTTTCAACAATGTGACTTTTAATTTCAGGTCTGATTGCAATATATTTTTTTATTGATGGATGTAATACGGGATTTTCCAATTCTTTTGACATAATTTCTGAATGAATCGTCGTAACCTTATCTATTTCAGGATAAAATTGTAACATTCTTTCAACAACTGGTTTATGTTGTATATGAATGATATCAAAGTTGGGTTCTGATGTTTTATACATAACACCTTGTTGAGACTTTTGGTTTCCTTGTGGTGTTGCAAATTCCCAGATTCCATCACCTAATTTAAAACCTGGAGCTTGTTCGAATGGTATACATTTTATTCCATCTTTTTTTGCAAGTTCAGTTAGTGGTCCTCCTATTTGGGATATCACAGTGACCGAACAATTTTGTTTTTGTAGGGCTTTTGCTAATTCGTATACATATACTTCAGAACCTGTGAATGTTCTAAAAGATAGACATGAAATGAGGACTTTGATTCTTTTATTTGGGTCAAATGGAACTTTAATGGGTAACTTATCTGAATATTTTTCAACAAAAAGTTTTCTGTTGTCCTCCCAACTTTGATTAGTCATGCCAATTGACTTGTGTGTGATTCTTATATTTGTGATAACACCAACTTTTACTCCTGATAAATAATTTTCTAAACAAAAAGATAAATCGTAGAAATGGAATCCCCCGAAATCTTCAACAAAATTTTTTTGAATTCTTTTTTTATTAACGACAATAAATAAGCCATCAACAATTACCGTTGGTATGATTGAATTATTTGATATGTCTGAATATTTGGATTCCCATTTTTTTCCTTCGTGTTCATGATTAACAATACCAACCATGTTTTTTCTTTTGTTTGTCACCCACCACTGTCCTGTTTCAGAAAGGTCAGTCGTTCCAGCAACTCCCAAAATGCCAAAGTCCGATTTTTCAAAATGTTTCATCAATTTATGATACCAAGATGAAGTATCAAAATATATGTCGTCATGGCAAAGAACAACAACATCTGTTGTAGATTCCGATAAAATTTCGTTATAAACTTCGGCTAATGATTTCTCACCATTGTTAATTTTTTCTATGACATTAATTTTTTTGAAACCTGAACTTTTTTTCAAGTATTCGATAAATTCAGGTTTATGACTTCTTGTAGAATATCCAACTGTTAGCATTATGTGAATCTTTTGTTTTTTGCTTCTTTAATAATTTGGTGTGGTTTTTTTTCAGGATTCTCCCTTGATATTGTTATACAGTCTAAAATGAATTCTGCTAAACAATGTTTCTTATCGAGTTTTTTTATAAGTTGGATGAGGTCATCCAAATTTTCGTAATATTTTCCCATAGATATGGATTAAATTCCTGTGCTACCGAATCCGTTATTTTGTCTGTCGGTCGATTCAAAATAATCTACCTGAATCAACTTAACATATTTTCCATTAACTACAGGACAAAGAACACCTTGAGCAACTTTCATTCCTTTTTCAATTATCACAGAGTTAGGATTTGTATTAAACACTATTACTTTTATCTCACCAGTATATCCTTGGTCAACAGTACCAGGTGTATTCAGAACTGTTAAACCTAAATTTAACGCTAAACCACTTTTGGGTCGTACTTGAATTTCCAAATTTTCGTCAAAATGAAAACAAAGTCCGGTGGGTACCAATTCCCTCGAAAAAGGAGGGATGGTAATTTTTTCAACAGAGTGTAAATCAAATCCTGAATCTGTACCGTAATTGTATTTTGGTATCACGGCATCAGGATGAATTTTTTTTACTTGAACATTTCTAGTTTTTAGAAATGTGTCATAATCTTCATCTATCTCATCAAAATCCAATCCAAGAGTTTCCGAAAGAATTTCTTGGTATTTTTCATCGGGTTCGATACCAGATTCTTCTTTTATTTTCTCAAATAATCTGTTAAGTTCTTCTAATTGTTCAGGTGAAATTGAATTTTCCATTATTTTAAAGTATAAATTTTTTCTATAACATCTATCAATACTGATACGTCTTTTTCACAATATTTAACTATTCCCTCTATATCTTTTTTTACCCAAAAAGCTTCGTGAACTTTATTACCTGTAACTTCCATAGTTTTTGATGATTCTACACCCAAACAAACACACATGAGTTCTAATGATGCAATTGAGCCATATCCACCGTATTGCCAAAATTCTTTAGTATCGAAAGCACGGACTTCCCACGGTTTGGTATCGTGACCTGGTAAAATCTTTGGGGGTAAAATTCCGTTCATTATCATTCGTTTCGCAATGTAAGGTATGTCAAATCCTTTTACATTGTGACCACACAAAAAGAAACCTAATTCACCAACTTTCTTGAGTAACTTTTGTACTTCAACCAATAGTTTTTTTTCATCCATATCACTGAAAGATTGCATTCTTGTTTCACCTTTATCTGTCACAAAGGCAACACTAACGCAAGCAATTCTTCCGAATTCTGGAACTAACGCTGAACGATTGACAAACATTTGCGAGATTGGTTTGTCTGCGTCTTCAGGGAATCTTTTTTGAAACCAGTCGAAATAATTTTCAAATTGAAAGGATAACTCTTTTCTGTTTTTTACTAAAGATTCCCAATCAGGCTCTATTCCTACAGTTTCAACATCAATAAAAAGTATTTTCGAAATTGGTATGTTTATCATAAAATTGATTTGTAAAATTCAGCTCTATCTTTTGTTACATTATTCAAGTCGTATTTATCTTTTACAGTTTCATAGAGTCTTTCACCCAAATCAGTCACAAAATTTCTATTTTTCAAAAGTTTCTCAATGTACTTGGCCCAATCAGAATGGTTTCTATTTTCATCAACTAAAAGTGCATTTCCATCTACAAAGTTACCATTACTTAATGCATGTTTCAAATCTATTGTGTATGGTCCCAAATTAGTTGCAATTATTGCTTTTTTGTAAAAACCAGCTTCAATAACTTTCAATTGTGATTTCATTCTATTGAATATATGGTTTTTAATTGGTGCCAAAGATATATCAAATTTAGAATAGTTTTTTGCATATGATTGAACAGGTCTCGTCCAAACCCTAACATACGATTCTTGTAACTCGTTTGGATAAACTTCTTGATTATAATTCTGAAGATACTTTTTATAATCCTCTGAAATTATGGAATAATTTTGTGTGAATATTCTTTCATATTGTGCCCATACTGTCTCGTGTGGTTTGATATTTCTTTTTTTGTGTTCCCCTGTTTCTTGATTAATCTCTGTAACAGTCCCTCTTGTATCAAATCCACAAAGAACAAACTGCAAATCGTTACTGTGTTTTGTTAACTTACTCATTGATTGGTCAAGCAACATCAAATCGTGTAAGTGTGAGGAACCACCCAACCATCCAACTCTTAATTTATCTGACGGTGGTGTGGGTTCATTAAATTGAGATTCTTTTGGATTGATTGCGTTGGGAAATACCGTGACATTTTTATTGTACTTACTTATTTCATCCGCAAAAATGTTGGTAGTCGTAGTCACAAACTCAGCAGCCCTCAAGTTGTTAACAATTTTTTCATTGATTTTATTGAACTTGATTACATCATGTATAGGGTGTTCTCTTCCTGGCATCCAATAATCGTCGATGTCACAGACTGTTTTGATTCCAATCTCTTTAAGTTTTTTTATGAACTCGGGTGCCCTATCCCAATCTTGACCGAGACTTCTATGGAATGCAACAATTTGATACTTTTTAAAAAAGTTCAAATCATCAAATGGAAGTTCGTATTGGATATCAATATGAAAATCTTCTCCGTACAGATTTTGTAAGAAAATGTGAGGGTCAACAGACCTAAATTTACCAACTCCTGTTCTATCGGAGGGTACAACTAATACATTAATTTTTGACATTATTTAACAATTATACCGAAATATAATTGTTTAAGTCAAATAAAGAAAGATGTTAAGATAGTTTTTTGATTTTGGTAACTTTACCCTCAAAGATATGTTTTCCAACTTTGAACGAAAATAATTCATTAGTTTTTTCTTCACTCTCGGAGATAACACCACTTTCTTTTAGTGCATTTTTAACGGCTTCATCAATCAATTTTTTTATAACATTGTAATCTATGTTAGTGGATACTGTTGATTTCGAATTTGTTTTTGCTGATTCAGGGATGTAATTATTGTCGTTCCCTTTTTTCATCAATCTTGAAGCTTTTTCGATTAACTCATCAGAGATTGTTGGTTGTAATTGTTGGGGTTGGGAAATTGGGTGTTCCATCATTAGTCTTTTGATGTCATCTGGAAGTTTAGATTTCTTTATTGCATCTATACTCGGAACACCAATAGGTTTTGTATTTTCTCTTGGGGTGTTCGAAATCATTGACGCGGACTGAGATTCACTTAAGAATTCTTGGGGAATATTATATCTTGCTTGAGGAACTTCAAAACTTTCAACTTCATTTGATGGTAGAGAGATATTTCTGTTATCACCTCTTGGCATTTCTTTATGTTTGTCCATAATTGCCTTTGAAACCATTAGTTTTTGTAATAATTGGTCCATATTTAGAATTTTGATATAATAATAATTGAAGTCATACTTTTGTCACCATTTGGATTGAAATTTGGTCTCATTTCATCAAAAGTTTCTCCTGTAGATTTTATACTGTTAATTTTATCTAATCTGAAAAGTCTCCAACCTGGTAAAGGTTGTTCCCCTTTATAAGCCGTGTGAGAAGCTCCTTCCAAATCCCAAGCTCTTACAACTTTATTACCGGCTTTACTTACGCCCAAACACACAGGTTCAATTTCTCTTATACCTCTTCCACCAGGTTCATCACCTTCATAGTGAATTATGCACTTCTCTCTATTTTTGACACATCTTAAGATGTCTTCAATAGATGCAATTTCACAAATTAAACCTCTTAATGACTCTTGTAATTTCATTAGAAATCAGGGTACGTTTTGGATGAGTTGTATTTGTTAATTTTTATTTCATTTTTTCTTTCGACCAAATCATCAATTGTTCCGGCATTGACGTTATAAACATCCAAAAAAGACCCTGTACCACGACCCATAGAGTCACCATCAGCAACAGCGTCTCTATTAACGCTAGAGTATTGATTACCTACAGCGTTGAAGTCATTTTTTGGTATTAATTTTTTTCTCTCTTGGTCCGCATAAGCGGTGAGTGCGTTTGGAATGTTTTGTGACAAGTCCAATGTGAGTTGTTCTGACATAGATTATAATTTTGAAATTAATTCGTTTATTCTTTTAAGAGATTCAGTAACGGCTGCGTCATACTTTTCGATAGTTGATTGATGTTTTTTTGAGGGTCTAACGTTTGTGAAATCCTTCTTCTCGTGTGGGTCCAAAAATGAGTTTTGCATTCCAGAGTCCATCTTATTTCTTTTAGTCAAATGACCAAATTCTCTCATCTTCCTCAATTCATCATTTACCCAATTTTTCATCTCAAATCCTCCGTTGAGAATAAAAGGTAATTCATCCTGATTTCCTTTGAAATTATCGAAGAAATTTTTAATTCTTTTAAGTTGTTTGTACCCAATAAATTTAGAATTTTGAAGTTCTTGATTTCTTTTAAAACCTTCAATATTTTCATCCGCACCGCGTGCTTTTTGGAAACAAACCTTCAAGTGGTTTCTCTTTTCTTCAGGTAACTCAACTTCTTTATTATATAATTCTTTATTCACCTGTTAAAATTTTAATTAAATCTTTTTTTGACATTCCTTGTTTTTCCATTTGTCTCAAGAGAGAATCTATATTCTTCTTAAGAATTTTGGAAATTTCTTTTTGTTTTTTTTGAATATCTCTGTCTTGTTTTTTTGTTACTTCAGAATTATCAGTATTTTTTTTCTTCATCAAAATATCCTCCAACATTTTGATTGCTTTTTGTTTTTGTATTTCGGCAATTGTACCTTTCATTACAAAATTTGGGTCATCATAAAATTCTGAACTTTCATCTTTTTTTCCTGTATAATCTTTTCCTTGTTGTTCTGTGCGGTCTTTTGCGTCCTCAGGCTCTAAATCCAATTCGTCCTTAAAATATTTATAAGTTTCTTTCCCGTCTAATTCTTTTGTTTCTTCATAACCAAAAGCCCCCGACATATCTTCTTCTTTCATTTCTTCCTCAACAGACTCACCGTAATACGTCCTATATCCACGAGTGATTGGGTCATTTGTGATTCTTGACGCAGCCACTGTTTGGTCCATAGTTTTTTGCGGATGTAACCTAGGGTCAAGAATTGGCACTTTTGAGTTCATAAATGAACCATCAGAACTTACCAACTCATCAATTTCTCCACCAACCTCTTCAGAACTTTTTTTCTTTTTTTGTTTGACTAATTTTTCCAAATATTTTTTTACCATCTCTAGTTTTTCTTTCGGTATTTTAATCATCTTATCTTTCTTCCTAGCTTCTGTTAGAGTGTTTTCAACAGAAAAGTATAGTGAAAAGTTATCACTCTTCTCTTTTAAGAAAAAGTAATATGGTGAAGAAAAAAATTCTTGGTTCTCGTTTATCATCTGATTTCTTTTACACTATAAATACTATGTGTTAAGGTATTTATCAATATCTTATGTCATATCAGAACATTAATCAATATAACTTTAGAAAGTTAGGTTTGTTACCTGTCAGGGAAATTTCAGATATCTGTTTGGCTTCTGATGAAAGGGATTACGACCAAGAAGTCGTTTTTTCTCCTTTATTGATTGGAGAAGACGATGGGAATAGAATGCCATTCAAATTTGATTTCAATAGTACAGGAACAACTATGATGCCATTTTCGGCGGTCAGTTTCGACTATGAAACAATTGTTTCAGAAAATTATTGGAACCCTTTGGGAATTGACCCAAATTTTTGTCCGATTGTGAATGATTTATGTGATGTTGGTCTAACAGGAATTGATAATGGACTGACGAAGAAAATGTCGGGTGAAACAATACAAACAACTACAGGTTTATACACAAATACTGGAGACACTTACAATAGATACAAATATGACCGTAGGATGAAATTACACCCGATTACAGGTTTTACAACTTCTACGAACAGATTATGGAATGATGACTCCTATACCTACGATATAACTTTTGGGAATGATAACAATTTGGTTGGCACCTACGCAAAACTACAAGGTGGATTTTTTCAAGGGTTCTATAAGTTGATAGGGTATGACTACCAAGTTTTTCCTGAAAGGGTCAACTTTGGTTGGACTTCTGAATTTATGTTAAGATATAGATGGACAGGAGACACAAATGTTGGTTTGAACAACAGATACCCTGACAACAAAGGTACGTTTTTCTTTATGGGGGCAAGAGCCGAAAACAAATTTTATCACTATGCTGACGGTGAACCAAAAGGTGACACAGGTTATACAAGAGTTACATCAGGTTTAACATGTATGCAGACATGTGCTTGTTCAACACTGACAGGACAAACTGGTTATACTTGTATGCAAGTTTATCAACCATCAGGTCTTACTATTACAAATTGTAGTTGTAGTTGTAATTGTTCATGTGCGGGGTATGCTGAGTTTCCCGAAAAAGACCCACTTTACGATGGAGTTTCAAACGGACTATCTTTACGATTAAGTGGAGACACAGGAAGTCCTAGACTTTGTGTAAAAACTTTTAGGATTACTGGAGGTTGTGAAACCAGTGGAACTTGTTTAACAGGTTTGACTTACACAACAGGGACATCAGTAACTGAATGGTGTTCATCAAGGGGTATTTTTGATGATTGTAGTGGTACTACCTATGCAAACGTTGAACATTGGGTTCAAATTGATGCGGTTTTCCAAAGAGCAGAATATCTGGAAGAGTGTGACTTAATTGACAAAGGTGGGCTAGGATTAATTCAATACACAGCTTATACCGCAACTAGTGCCAACAATAGTGTTTCTTTAATACAACCACCTCTGACCCATGAGAAAGATTACAACCCTGCAACTGTTGAGGTTTTGAATTTCAAAGACTCTTGGATGGAAGAAAAAAAATATAGAGTTGGCTCGATGAAATTCTATGTAAATGGCAAGTTGTTTATGGTTGTTTTAGACTTTGAAGAAATAATTCCACACATTTTAGATGTGCCGAAAGAAAAACAAATTGGTGTTCCGTATAATATTTCTTTGGGTGGAGGAACTCAAGGACTCAAAGATAATTTAACTTTTTCAGGGGGTTGTCCCGAGACTATTGATGAAATAGTTTATCAACAAGACCCAGAGTGTTTAACGACAGAGGATTTGACACACACAATATATTCCGGTTTAACAACTCATATCAAATTGGAAGAAATATTTGGGGGAAACTTTATAGGAGATATAAGTGCATTCAGAATGTATACAGAACCTTTAAACGCATCTCAAATTAGACACAATTTTAGAATACTGAAAAATAAATATAATCTTTTGGACCCTAACTGTTTGGATTGTAGAATTTTGATTCCCAATTGTGATTTGGGTTATACACCAATTGAATGTTAAATGGATTGTAACTATTACATAATAACAAACTACAATAATATCCAAATAGGATATTTCAAGTGGACAGGGTGTACAGGTATTGTAAGTGTGTCACCCATAAATCCAATTTCAACTGAATACGTTTGTGCTTACGACTTGACCGAAGAAAGTTACGGGGCACCACTTACTATCAACAATATGGGTTTATGTCCATCAGCAACACCCACACCAACCGTTACACCAACAGTAACTCCGACTGTAAGTCTATCACAAACTCCTGTAACGCAAACGCCAACTCCAACTAACACAGCAACACCATCAAATACACCATCACCGGTTTATCAAAGAAATATGAGAGGTGGTGGTTGGTACCAAGATGTTTGTAATTCGGTAAATCAATTTGCTAGTCCTGCTAACGTAACAATTTTTACAACTAAACCTTTTGATGAATTAGTTGTCGGAGACCATGTCTACGGTAATAAAGAATTAACTATCCCACCTACTGGTGGTAAATTCACAATATCCGACGGAGCAAAATTTGTACAATTAAGTGGCACACTCATTATAAACACGGGTGTCTGTTAAATGTTACATTAGATATTTATAGACATGTCGGATTGCGGAGTTTCAATATATAGCCCGAATTATAGTGGTTTGACTTGTGATGTAACCTTTTTTCCTTCTTCAGGAGGAACAATAAATTTAGGTTTACAGGTGTTTCCATTTACATATTTAGGAGAGTATCCTTGGGGTACTTATAATTGTTACGTTCCACTTTATAATACAGTTTGTACTATTGTTTTTCCTCTTCCATCTCCAACGCCAACACAAACTCAAACACCAACACCAACTGTTACAATTGGTTTAACCCCCACTTCAACTGAAACGCCAACACAAACACCTACACAAACTGAAACCCCGACCCAAACTACGACAAATACTCCAACAAATACTCCATCAAGCACAGCAACACCAACTCCGATATATTATTACTATTTTCTTTTAGATTGTGATTTATCAAATAATAAAATTGGAAGAAGTGTAACTCCAGGACTATTTGGGGTATTTTTGGTTGACACATATAAATGTTATTCAATAGCTGGTGTTGACTATGGTCCAGTTTACGACTATGACTTGGATGTATCAACAAGTGTGGTTGATTGTTTAGATATTAATTGTAATCCGACACCTACACCTACTCAAACTCCTTCTCAAACTGAAACGCCTACTCAAACACCAACTCAAACTGAAACAAGTACACCAACACAGACGGAAACACCTACACAGACTGAAACAAGTACACCAACAGAAACGCCAACACAAACACCTACACAAACTGAAACATCTACACCAACTAATACAGAAACACCTACTCAAACACCAACTCAAACAGAAACTCCAACTTCGACTGTTACTTCTACACCAACTGAAACGCCAACACAGACAACAACTGAAACACCAACCCAAACAAGTTCAGAGACACCTACACCAACAGAGACACCTACTAATACGTCAACACCTACAACAACTTTGACTAATACACCAACTGAGACTGCAACTAACACACCAACACCAAGTATAACGGCTAGCCCTGGACAAACTCCAACCCCTACCGAAACATCAACTCCGACACAAACCGAAACTCCAACACAAACACCCTCTAATAGTCCCACTTCTTCAGAAACTCCGACCCCAAGTCCTAGTCTCACCTCTTCACCAACACCTACCGAAACATCAACGTCAACACCAACGGAAACGCCTACTCAAACACCTACGCAGACAGAAACTTCTACACCAACTAACACTGAAACTCCTACACAAACCCCGACACAGACTGAAACTTCTACACCTACGCAGACAGAAACACCTACACAAACTCCAACACAAACACCTACGCAGACAGAAACTTCTACACCAACTAACACTGAAACACCTACACCAACAATAACACCTACGATATCAGAAACTCCAACAAATACACCAACTGAAACACCAACACCAACTTTGCCTGATAATAATTTCTTGTTACAAGAAGATTATTTCATGATTCTCCAAGAAGATGGATTCGGAATTTATATTGAGACCGAAATTCCAACACCAACACCTACCCCTACTCAGACTGAAACACCTACTCAGACTCCAACTATAACACCTACTCAAACATCTACACCAACAGTAACACCTACTGAACCATTCTTCCTATTATTTGAAGATAGTTCAATTGCTACGGCAGAAAATAACGATAATATTGAAATAGATATAATATAAAAAAATAGATTAAAATGGCAAATACAAAAATAAGTGCGTTACCAACATTTACAGGAGACACCACGGGTGCTTATCTTGTTATGGATAATAGTGGTCTAACCGAAACCTTCAAAGTTTTAAAAGAAACATTAATAGGTTCTTCAGGAACAAGTGGTTCATCAGGAACTAACGGAAGCTCAGGTTCTTCAGGAACATCTGGCTCAAGTGGAACTAGTGGTAGTTCAGGTTCTTCAGGAACATCAGGCTCTTCAGGTAGTTCTGGTACAAGTGGAATTTCAGGTCTATCTGGTGCTACAGGTAGTTGGACGGTGACTCCAGGGACTAATAACTACAGTTTTACAGTTGATATTAATAACACATATAACTTATGGGCTCTTGCAAATATACCAAATGGTATAATAGTTTATAATGCCACAGTAAGTGTTAGTAATTCTAATGTGCCCGTAATTGGTGTTCAGTATGCATGGAATTATACTGGTGGGGGTAGTCCAATATTGTTTACAAGCATACCTGCACAGATTATAGGAACTGCAGGTGCAATATCCACCGCTTCAACAGTTGTTACATCAACAAATACATTTGTATTCGGTATTCAAAACAATACAGTGTCAAGTATTACGGTTAATTATGGATATTTGAAAATATCTTAACTCTTATAAAATCAAAATACGGACTATAAAAACATATTTATAAAATAAAAACAAAATGCCTAATTTACCTATATCCCAATTACCTAATTTATCAAGCTCAGGGACAAATGAGAGTTTGCTAGCCATAGTTTATAGTGGTGCCGGTTCTCCTGTAACATATCAGGTTAACTTACAAGATTTACTTAAGAGTTCTCCATTCGGAACAATGTATCAGAATTGGATTCCCGATGTTACTAACACTTATAGTATTGGTGATTCAGCCCACACAATCAGTTCAATTCACGTTGGTTCTGGAACTGTATTCATCGGTCCAAACGGAGCATTAGGTATTGACGATAGTGGAGTTCTATTTTCCATTAATGGATTCGCAACAAACTTCTTCGTATTAGGTGCAGTAACTGAAAGTGGAGTTACAACAACAAGCGGAGTTACTTTTACTGTTGTAGGAGATGAAGTTATTATGGAACCTGTTTCAGGGCAATCATATAACCTCAATCAACAACTAATACCAACAGGAGGAACAATTGGTCAAGTATTTACTCAGACAGGAAATACAAATTATAGTTATGGTTGGGTTGAATTCACAGGAGGAACTAGTGGGACAAGTGGTATAGATGGTTCATCAGGAACTTCTGGCTCAAGCGGAACTGATGGTAGTTCAGGAACTAGTGGTATAGATGGTTCATCAGGAACTTCTGGCTCAAGCGGAACTGATGGTAGTTCAGGAACTAGTGGTATAGATGGTTCATCAGGAACTTCTGGCTCAAGCGGAACTGATGGTAGTTCGGGAACTAGTGGTATAGATGGCTCATCAGGAACTTCTGGTTCTTCTGGAACAAGTGGTTCAAATGGGACAGATGGTTCTTCTGGCACATCTGGTTCATCAGGAACTTCTGGTTTAAGTGGAACTTCTGGTAGTTCAGGCTCTTCAGGAACATCTGGTTCAACTGGAACGTCAGGTTCATCAGGAACATCTGGTTCAACTGGAACGTCAGGTTCATCAGGAACATCTGGTTCAAGTGGAACTTCTGGTAGTTCAGGTTCTTCAGGAACGTCAGGTTCATCAGGAACATCTGGTTCAAGTGGAACATCTGGGACTTCTGCAACGGGAACCACCAAATCTTATGGGGCGTTTTATGACACTGGAACACAGCCATTAGCGGCAGCTGACACTCCACAAGTCATGAGCGCAAACACTTCATCATTATCAAGTGGTGTGGTATTAAGTGGAGGAACAAAATTTGTGGTATTAAACTCTGGAATTTACAATTTACAATTTTCAACACAACTAAATAAAACCTCGAGCGGAACAGATGAGGTTGCAATTTGGTTTAGGAAAAATGGTGTTGACTTACCAAATTCAAACACTGAAATGCAAGTTCCAAAACAAGGTTCGACAGGAAAGTTGGTTGCTGCGTGGAATATTTTGGAACAGTTGAATGCTAATGAATATTTGGAAATTGTTTGGGCGTCAGCGGATACCACATATGAGTTGTTAGGGGAACCAGCACAAACAACACCATATGCAAAACCTGCAACTCCATCAATGATTGTTACTCTAACACAAGCTTAAGATGTATACAACCGATTGCAATTATTTCAATATAACAAACTACAATAATGTTCAAGAAGGATATTATAGGTGGACAGGATGCACAGGTATCGTAAGTGTTTCACCAATCAATACATTGGATGTAACATTACAGTGGGGAAGTGCGAATGCCGGTAATTCAATTTACAGTGATATTTTTGTCTTGAATAAAATTTATTGATAATTGAAAAAAGTTTGACTTAATCTCAGTATTTATAAAATATGAGTTGTAGTAAGTTCGTTTTAATCAATACTGGTTCTACGGTTATAAATTTCAATTATCAAAGATGCAACGACGCTCTTTGGGAATATCAAGTTGAATTAAATCCAGGTCAGACAAAGAATATATGGTTAATTAACGACACATTTTCAATAGCCGATGTATATGTTAACAACATTGAAGTACAGAATTGGGGTAGTTTTCCACCCACAACAATAAGTGCTACGCCAAACCCAACGTCAACACCTACCCCCACACCCACAAATACACCAGACCCTTCCCCAACTAACACACCAACTAACACGGCAACCCCAACAGAAACACCTTTAGTATCACCAACCAATACTCCGACAAATACTGGTACACCTTCAGAAACTCCAACTAACACACCAACATCAACTATAACACCAACTATAACACCATCTCCGACATCAGACGCCTATCGAAACTTTACAATACAAAACTATTGGAGTGGTGGTTTAGTGATAACAACAGAACCAACAACTAGTTTTGATTCTTTGTTCCAAAACGTATTTCCTTTAGGTGCGGGTCAGACAAATGCATGGCACGGGCCAATCGTTAACGGTGATACATGTAGTATAACAATAACAGGACTTTCAACATACCAATGGTATATCTTGAGAAACGGAACTGTAATAAGTACTATAACTGGAAATACACCTGATAGTCCATCATACACATTTAATACAGGTTTTACAGAAGACGATATATTGAGATTTGAAGTAATTTCATAAGATTCAAATTTCTTTGATATTTATATTTTACAAAGATATCTTAATGAGTTGCAAAAAGTACGTCCTAATTAACACAGGTTCAACAACAATAAATTTCAATTACCAAAGATGTGATGATGCTCTTTGGGAGTATCAAGTTGAATTATTTCCTAATCAATTAAAAAATATTTGGTTAATTGACGACACCTTTCAGATTGCAGAATCTTATGTGAACAACATCGAAGTTCAAAACTGGGGTAACTTTCCCCCAACAACAATAAGTGCAACTCCAAATCCTACAACCACACCAACCGCAACACCAACAAATACACCTACAAATACTGAAACTCCAACAGTAACTCCTACTAATACTTCAACACCTACAAACACATCAACTCAAACACCAACAAATACCCCAACAAACACGGTTAGCCCAACGGATACACCAGACCCAACACCAACAAATACCCCTACAAGTACTGAAACCCCAACAAATACACCGACACCAAGTGAAACTCCAACAGGGACACCCGTAGAATCGCCAACAAATACTCCAACTATTACATCGTCCAATACCCCTACACCAACTCCGACAATAACAGATACCCCAACACAAACGCCAACAAATACTGAAACGCCAACAAATACTTCGACAGAAACAGAGACACCAACACCAACACCAACTCCGACAATAACAGATACCCCAACACAAACGCCAACAAATACTGAAACACCTACACCAACACCAACTCCTACGGCTACAGATTTAAGTACTATAACTACATATACAATTTCAGGATGTACTAATCTAAATGTTTTAGTTGTCGATTTAGGACCAGGATTAATAGTTCCTGGAGATGTAAACTATTACACATTCACAGGAGCAACACCAAGTGGATGTTATTCAGTCATTGGTAAGATAAATGCTCCGATAGACGACGCGTTTACCGCATCATTTGGATATGGTGGATGTAATGATTGTGAGATTTCTAATATAACTCCAACCCCAACTAATACACCAAGTGAAACTCCAACTAATACACCTACTGAAACAGCAACTAACACACCAACTGAAACTTTAACATCTACTCCAACAATAACTGAAACCCCAAGTGAAACACCTAGTGAAACACCAACGAACACACCAACACCAACTACAACTGACTTAAGTTCGGTTACTACATACACAATTTCGGGATGTACCAACTTGAACGTATTAGTTGCTGATTTAGGACCATCATCATTAGCACCTGGTGACGTATTTAACTTTACATTCACAGGAGGAACACCAAGTGGATGTTATAGAATTGTTGAGAAGACCGTGGCAACTCCAACAGACGGTGCAACACCACTTCTTTTCTATGTTAACTGTGCAGCATGTGAGGCAACTTTAGTAACACCAACGCCAACAACTACAAGTACACCAACGCCAAGTGTAACCAATACTCAAACACCATCAGTTACACCAACATTAACACCAACACCATCAACAACCCCAATACCTGTAACAGGATATGGTTATAACTTGGTAGTTTTACCATATGCTCCACCAACTTCAGGAAATACAATATTCCCACGATTTACTGTTATAGGTGAAACAT
>Ga0209358_10000274_pt1 | contig 46828 bp, 41 predicted proteins | sample LauGreFa1BDMLBSN_2_FD_187574 | JGI IMG/M metagenome (GOLD analysis project Ga0209358, IMG submission 187574) | Freshwater lake microbial communities from Lake Michigan, USA - Fa13.BD.MLB.SN (SPAdes) (version 2) | ecosystem: Environmental > Aquatic > Freshwater > Lake | place: Lake Michigan, USA... | reverse complement strand
GTCTTCCGGAAAATACACCTTCCCCGCTCTGCCATGCGGACGGAGAAATTTTCCCGCGTGATAACTTCCGGCAATCGTGACGGTATCGAGCCCGAGCGCCTCAAATTGCCCGACAGCCTTTGAAACGCCCTCTTCCGCAAGATCCCACGCATAGGTGTAGATGGCCTTGTAGCTCATGACGCGTTTCCTCGAACTGGATCAATTCCCGAACCAGCCCTCTTTCAAATACTGCATATACTCAAAAACCGTCCCGTATTTCCGGATGAAAACGACCTTCAGAAAATCGCCGACGATGAAAGGTTCGATCAGGATTTCTTGCCCTTCAATATGCGGCTCGATCGCGTCGACCCGATAGGCAATATGCGGATTGTTCCGCACAATTTCCGGCACAGTGGTGCCCTCGGCGTACCGCAGAAATTCGATATGTTCGGGATGGTTGCGCGGGTTCGTCACCCAGACACGGCTCTGCTCGACCCAATCTTCGTTCGGCTGCGGCACGGTCGTCGTAATTCCGATATGATCAAAAACATACATCGGCTGGAGTCCAGTTGAGGAGTGTGCCGGTAGAGGAAAAAGGCGGCACCTTTCGGGTGCCGCCTCGGTCTCGGTCAGAGTGCTGCCTGAATGGCCGCAACGTCAACACCCTTGTAATCTGCCGAAAGGGCAAATTTGTCGGCATCCGCTTTCACCTTTGCCGCATCGAAGGCATTGGCTTCATCAACCAGATCGTTCTTGCAGACATCATCGAATTTGAAGTCCTGCGTGATCTGGCCGATCTTGCGGCCCGTCTCGAAGAAGAGTTCCCAGCTGGATTTCAGGTGGAAGCCCCATTTCTTGCGCTCATCCATGCGACCGGCAAACACGGAGGCCAATTGCATCATGGATTCGGTTGCAACGGCAGGCGTCATTTGCGAGGCAAGCCCCGGGAATTGCTCCATGACGATCTGCGTTGCAGCACGCGGATTATGCTTGCCGAATTCGAGGCCTGCGGCCCACCCTTGGAAGTAACGTGCATAAAGCTTGCGCTTGGCCGCATCTTCGAAGTCGGCCTTGCGGATTACAAAGCTATTGGCCGGAAGTTTCGAGAAATCGCGTCCGAGGAAGTGATCGAAATCGAGCCCTTGGCCCTTCCACATCGCACGATACCCTTCCCAGCACAGAGCCGCATCGCCCTTGCCTTCCTTGAGCACAGTGCCCCACATTGGCCAGCCGGCATCGACATATTTCACCTTCTTCACATCAACGCCTGCAGCCGCCAGCATCGGATCCGTGATCGATTGCCAGCCTGCGCTGCCGAGCAGGATCGTCTTGCCTTCGAGCTCTTTCAGGCTCTTTGGCCTCTCGCCCTTCCGGAACGCAAAGGTGAACACGTCGCCGCCACCCATATGGAAGGCGGAAACGAGCGGCATTCCCTGCTCGAGAGCCAGAGAGAACACGCCAGGTGACGGATAGCCGACATCGGCCTGTTTCTGGTCAACGAGCTTGACGGTTGACGTTGCTTCCGACGGGCCCGGTTCGAGCGTTGTCGCAATGTCCCCGAAATAGCCGAACTTCTTTGCAACCCAATACGGATAGTCGTCGAGCACTTCGACGGTTCCGCGTGGTGACACCCACTTGACCGTGTCAGCGGCTAAAGCGGAGCTTACCCCGCCGAGGCCACCAAATGCCGCAACCGACACACCGCCCGCTGTCAAAGTCAAAAGACGCCGACGGTCAATCATCAAACTTTCGCCTGTAAGCTTAGTCATTCGTTCCCCCTCGTTTAAAAAACCACCCTTAGTTCAATGTCCGCCCGCTCTGCTGGGTCGCCCCTGTGCGAACATTTATGCCTCCCAACTGGCCCATTTTTTTCCGAGCCAGAAGAAGAAGATGTAAATCGAGATGCCGATCGTCGCGAGCAGAAAAATGATCGCAAAGAACTGTGGCATCCGGATAAGTGCTGAATAATAGGTCAGACGATTGCCGAGACCCTCGGCTCCGCCCACCATCTCGGCCCCGATTGCCGTCAATAGGCCGAAAATCGAACCGACCATCAGCCCGACAATAATCATCGGCATGGCCATCGGGATTCTGATCTTTGTAAAAATCTGCAACGTGCTCGCACCGAATGAGCGGGCAAGCGCGATTTTGGCCAGATCGACGCGCCGGAATCCGGTTGCCGCGTTGATCATCACCATCGGGCCGCTGGCGAGTGCCACCGCGATGATCCGCGGTTCACTGCCAAACCCGAAGCGGAGAATAAGCAACGGCACGAGCGCAAGCATCGGTGTTGTCACAAGCAACAGGATATAGGGCGTCACAACCTTTTCGACGAACGGAAACTGGGTGATCACAGCCGCGAGAATAAAACCGATTGAGCCGCCAATGAAAAAGCCTGTCAGCAACTCGTAAAGCGTGATGACAATATGAGGCCAAAGAAAATGCCATTCGGTGAACAGAGCGGTAACGATCTGCGTCGGCTTGGGAATAATATATTGCGGCACATTGAAAAGCCTCAGCAGGATCTCGGAACCCCCGATAATCACAACTGCGACCAATATGATCACAACGATCTCCAGCTTGGACCGGTGATCTCCGGAACCGAACGACGACAGTCCTGCAAGCCCCGATCCGCCTGCTCCCCCCGGCTTCTTGTTGAATTCGGGGATTTTATTACCCAACGCCTTGTCCAAGTGTCTCTCCGTCAGTCAGTCCGTTTCAGGTAATTGCAAGCCCTGCGGCAGCACCGCGACCGTGATCGATGCTTCCCTTGATTTCAAGAACGCGCGCGATGAAATCAGGCTTCGTCTGAATATCGACAGGACGCGGCCGGGGAATATCGATGTCATAGATAGAGGCAATCCGGCCCGGCCGTGCAGACATCACGACAACCCGGTCCGCCAGAAAAATGGCTTCCGAAATTGAGTGGGTTACGAATACGATCGTCTTCCGCGTCTCCATCCAGATTTCCTGAATGAGAAGATTCATCTCGTCGCGGGTAAACGCATCGAGAGCACCAAACGGCTCGTCCATCAGCAGCACGGAAGGGTCAACCGCCAGACTGCGCACAATCGAGGCGCGTTGCTGCATGCCCCCCGAGAGTTCCCGCGGGAACTTATTCTCGAACCCCTTCAGGTTCACCCGCTCCAGCAGTGAATCGATGCGCGCCTGATCCGGCGGCTTCCGCTTCAACTCGAAAGGAAGCGCGATATTCTTTGCAAGATTCCGCCATGGCAACAGATTGGCATCCTGGAAAATCATCGCAATTTCCGGATGCGGTTGCGTGATCGTCTCCGATCCGAGCTTGACCTCGCCCCCGCTCAGTGCATGAAGCCCCGCCATTGACCACAGCAATGTCGACTTGCCACATCCCGACGGACCAAGAATACAGAGGAACTCACCCTCGCGGACGTCGAGCGATACATTATCGAGCGCGTGGGTAGAGCCCGAGCGCGTCTCGTAAAACTTGGTGGCGGAGTGTATCGCCATTTTTGTTTTGGTCATCACTGTTCCATTTTTATCAAACAGACCACGCTGTTCCGGTTCAACAAGCGTGTTTCACCGGTACAACTCTCCCATTTTATCCGTCCAATACGCGCGCTTTTCCTCAGAATCACATCGGATTGGAGTTTTTTAGGAGGTCTGCTCGCCCCTCTTGATTGAAAGTATGTTACAGAAACAAAATCCACGCAATAGGAAATGATCAGGGAGACGAAAAAATTTAATAATTAAAAAAATGTCATTGAAACAGCAATTTATACCAAAATTACGCAAAGTATTGGAATTTTCATTCACCGTGCCACAAAATTCCTCACCTGATTTCAGTTGCGAAGGTTAAGGATTTCCTGTAATTAAATTACAGACAGTAGAAGCGGTCGGAGCCTCTCCCCCATGGACGAAATCGCCCCCGGCGCATCCGACTTGGTTGGCGATCAGACGCCTGCAATCGATCTTGTGTCGCGGATTCAGAGGATAGAAAGCGGTTTGTCGCCTGCCGAGCGCCGCGTCGCCGAAGCCGTCGCAAGCGATTATCAGGCAACAACCCGGATGACAATATCCGAACTGGCTAGTAAAGCGGGCGTAAGCCAGCCAAGTGTCACCCGCTTTTGCCGTTCTGTTGGTTGCTCTTCTTTCGGCGAATTCAAGATATTGCTTGCAACAACATTGACTGTTGCAGCCGTATATTTGAGCTCGGATCGTGTTTTCAATGACGATATTGGCCAATTGGCACAAACCGTCATGATGCGCGCTGCAAATACGATCCGCGATTGTCTGGATCAGCTCGATACAAACGCCATTCAGCGAACCATCAAGGCAATTGCCGCGGGTGCCCGCCTCGATATTTACGGGCAGGGCGGCGGTTCCGCAGCCATGGTCGAGGACGCCAAACTCCGCTTCTTCCGCCTCGGCATTCCCGTTTGCGCTTACATTGACGGCCATCAGCAAAGAATGTCCGCCGCCACCCTGCATCCAAAGGACGTTGTTTTCGCCATTTCAAACAGCGGTCGCTCCAAAGCGGTCGTCGGAGCCGTTGAGATTGCGCGCTCTTTTGGCGCAATGACGATCGCGTTGACCCGCCCGGGAACTCCGCTAGCCTTGGCGTCCGAAATTGTCATTCCGATGTCCGTGCCCGAGGACGCTAACGCATTAATTCCGACAGCTTTTCGATACGCTTACATGGCAATCATCGACACCATCGCAACCGGCGTGGCCTCAGAAATGGGAAGCCGCTCGCGCGAAGCTTTACGACGTGTACGTTACACTCTGGCAAGCATCGGCATCGCGATTCCCACACCGACATCCGACCCGACACCATTGATGAAAAACCTGAAACCTCAAGAATAGAAGACTCGATTTTCGAAAGGATACAAAATGCCGAAGATTATTAACCCCAGTATCATCGTAAAAAACTGGTTGAAAGAGTTCGGATCGGCGCTTGAAAAAAAAGATGTCCAGAAAACAATAAATTTATTCGGCGACGAATGCTTCTGGCGTGATCTTGTTTCTTTCACATGGAACATAAAAACCATGGAAGGCAAAGAACAGATTGCCGATATGCTCCGCGCTAATCTTGCTGCTATCGCTCCAAAGAACTGGAAAATGGAGGGAAAGGCCACGGCCACGTCTGACCTGATAGAGGCTTGGTTTACCTTTGAGACAATGCTTGCGAAAGGGCGGGGAATACTTCGCCTGAAAGACGGCAAGGCATGGACGCTTCTGACAACGATGTCGGAATTAAAGGGTCATGAGGAAAAGACAGGAAAAAATCGAATTCTTGGTACAAAGCACAATATATATGGCCAACAGAAAAACTGGCTCGAGCGTCGACACGAAGAAGAAGCTTCGCTTGGATACACAGAACAACCCTATTGTGTCATCATTGGCGGCGGTCAAGGCGGTATTGCACTTGGCGCCCGGCTTAAACGTCTGGGCGTTCCAACAATTATACTTGAAAAAAACCCCCGTGCAGGGGACTCGTGGCGAAACCGCTACCGCTCTCTCGTTCTCCACGATCCCGTCTGGTATGACCATCTTCCCTATATTCCGTTTCCCGATGATTGGCCGATTTTCACCCCGAAGGACAAACTGGGTGATTGGCTTGAAATGTACACCAAAGTCATGGAATTGAATTACTGGGGCTCGACAGAGTGCAAGAAGGCGTCATTTGACGAAGCAACCCAAGAGTGGACGGTTGAGGCCATACGCGATGGAAAGCCGGTCACGTTACGGCCTAAGCAACTTGTTTTCGCCACGGGCGCATACGGTCCTCCCAACGAGATCGAGTTGCCGGGAATCGAAAATTTCGGGGGCGAACAGTATCACTCAAGCAAATACCAAAGTGGTGCGAATTATAAGGGCAAGCATTGCATCGTCATCGGCTCGAATTCTTCCGCGCACGATATCTGCGCCGATCTTTGGGATCATGGCGCCAATGTCACGATGATCCAGAGATCATCAACCCATGTGGTCAAATCCGAAACCCTCATGGATCTGGCGTTCAAGGATCTCTATTCCGAAGAGGCCGTGCAACGAGGCATAACAACAGAAAAAGCCGACCTGATTTTCTCGTCAACGCCCTTCGCAATCATGCACCGGTCACAAATTCCGCTCTATGCCGAAGTTCGCAAGCGCGACCGGAAATTTTACGATCAGCTTGCCAAAACAGGGTTCAAACTCGATTTCGGCGACGACGAATCCGGCCTGATGATGAAAGCACTCCGGTCAGGTACAGGCTATTATATCGACGTCGGCGCCTCCAGCCTCATGATCGAAGGCAAAATCGGCATCAAGAGCGGCGTCACACTCAAAAAGATCAATGAACGGAATGTCGTCTTTTCAGACAACACGGAAATGCCGGTCGATCTCATCGTGTGCGCCACCGGCTATCAGTCCATGAATGGCTGGGTCGAGAAACTTGTGTCGAAAGACATGGCCGATAAAGTCGGCAAGTGCTGGGGCTTGGGATCCAACACACCGAAAGATCCGGGACCATGGGAAGGCGAACCCCGCAATATGTGGAAGCCGACCCGGCAACCAGGGCTCTGGTTCCATGGCGGCAACCTTCACCTCTCGCGCCACTACTCACACTTTGTTGCTCTCCAGCTCAAGGCAAGAATGGAAAACCTGCCAACCCCTGTTTATGGGCTGCAAAAGGTTCACCACCTCGCCTGAGGAGAACATTGAACGATTTTTGCGTCCGCCTACGGAAGAGCTCGGCGCGAGCAATTCATGTCGTGAGACAGTTATAGTCGCCTGCGCTGAATTGGCCCCATAATCACCAATTCAGCGTCTTTCCTCCACTATAACTCCAACGTTCCGGTGGTCACTGGAAATTTACCGCTTGGTAGGGGCACCCATTACCGTTTCAGGCACTGGAAACACCCGCTTCTTTTCCATCCTCACTGGTCACACTTTCTCCAACAAAACCAATTTTCACGACATACCGAACCCATCAATCGGGCATTGCCCGCAGTCTCGGTGCAGCCGAAAAATGGCACAACGGCCCTAGTCTTCAGCATGTTCTTAAACTAATCATTTGCAGAGTTTATACCTGCTAAGTTATTGGTATTCCTGTCTGCACAACCGGTTTACCTCTGATTGGTTGCCGGAACTATCATCTCCCGACTGTCCGAAAGGCCCTTCATGTCATCCCCCAAAACGCTCGATCTCATCTCCATCGGCCGCTCCTCGGTCGATCTTTACGGCCAACAAGTCGGCGGCAGGCTCGAGGACATGGCGAGCTTCTCCAAGGCCGTCGGCGGCTCACCCACCAACATCGCCATAGGCACCGCCAGGCTGGGTCTCAAAAGCGGCCTGATTACCCGCGTCGGCAACGAGCATATGGGTCGCTTCATCCGCGAGCAGTTGGAGCGCGAAGGCGTTGATATACAAGGTGTTCACACCGATAAGGAGCGGCTGACGGCGCTGGTTCTTTTAGGCATTCGCGATGACAAACAGTTCCCGCTAATCTTCTATCGCGCTGATTGTGCCGATAATGCTCTGGATGAAAGCGATATTGACGAGGCCTATATCGCCTCCTCGCGCTCTGTCGTTGTTACAGGCACACATTTCGCCAAGGCCAACACGGCGGCAGCACAAAAGCTCGCCATGGCATACGCCAAAAAGTACGGCGTCAAGATTGCGATTGATATCGATTACCGCCCAAATCTTTGGGGTCTTGCTGGCCATGGCGCAGGGGAGGAGCGCTACATCAAATCTGGCGATGTAACGGCGCATTTGCAGCCCATTCTGGCCGATTGTGACCTTATTGTTGGCACCGAAGAAGAGATTATGATCGCGGGCGGTGAGGATACGCCGTTTGACGCGCTGAAAGCGGTACGTCGTCTTTCGACGGGCACAATTGTGATGAAGCGCGGCCCGATGGGGTGTGTCGTTTTTCCGGGTGCCATTCCGGACGATATCGAAGACGGCATCAAGGGCCCGGGATTTCCAGTCGAAGTCTACAATGTGCTGGGTGCGGGCGATGCTTTTATGTCAGGATTTTTGAGAGGTTGGCTGCGCGAAGAGCCGATCTCCACGTGCTGCGCCTATGCCAATGCAGGCGGTGCCTTTGCTGTTTCAAGGCTACTTTGCTCGGCAGAATACCCGACTTTTGAGGAAATGCAGTATTTCATCACGAAGGGTGCAGCCTCCCGCGTGGTACGCCACGATGCAGCGTTAAACCATTTGCATTGGTCGACAACACGAGATTCGATGACATCGTATCCCAAGGCCGATCACGTCTATGCTCTCGCAATTGATCATCGCTCGCAATTGGAAGATATAGCCGATAAGGCCGGTGCTTCGCGCGAGCGGATCAAGGATTTCAAGCGGTTAGCTGTTGAAGCTGCCGCGCAGGTTGCCAAAGGTCGGGACGGCTTCGGTATATTGCTCGATGGCACTTATGGTCGCGAAGCGCTGTTTCGCGCGGCGGACCACAATTTCTGGATTGGCCGCCCGGTTGAGTTACCCGGATCACGCCCACTTGACTTCGAGGGAGGGGGTTCGCTCGCGGCCAAACTGATCGAATGGCCGGTCAATCATATCATCAAATGTCTGTGTTTCTATCATCCGGATGACACTCCTGAGATGAAGTCTCGACAAGAGCGTGAATTGCTCAGGCTTTACGAAGCCGCCCGCTCGCTCGGGCGTGAATTGCTCGTTGAGATCATTTGCGGCAAGCATGGTCCACTGAACGAGGATACGTCGGCAAAGGTCATGCAGCGGCTCTACAGCCTCGGCATAAAGCCGGATTGGTGGAAGCTCGAGCCGCAAAAAACGGCCAGGGCCTGGGCCAATATTTCAGCGGAAATCGACGTCAATGACGCCTTATGCCGTGGCATCGTGGTGCTGGGCCTCGATGCGCCAGCCGATGAACTGGCCGAGGCCTTCCGGATTGCACGTGGTGCAACTCGTGTGAAGGGTTTTGCGGTTGGCCGCACGATCTTTGCAGATCCGGCGCGCGCCTGGATGGCGGGTAAGATTGATGATGCCATGGCAACACAGCAAATGGCCGAGCGATTTGCCAGCTTGGTCGAGGCGTGGGAAAAGGCGAGCTAAACGGTCAACGCGCCTGTAATTGCAGCTATAAAGAGCAGTCCGTCATGAATGGCCAGCGCCATCGGCGAAGGCTTGCCCTTGCGATGAAGCCATTCAGTTGCGCCGATTGTTGCGATGCCCCATCCCGCTCCGGCTATACTGAGTGCCAGCCCGAAGCCAGCAGGTTCGCTTTGTAGTGAGACCAGCAAGGCACCAAAACCGAGTAGAACCAATCCGCCCAGACCCACTTTGAACCCGCCCCATGCCGATAGCCACCGGCCAATGATGAACCCCGGCAAATACATCGCCGCAATATGTAGGGCCATCACACCCGCTGCTAAACTAAACCCGATCCCGCATCCGGCCATCATGAGGGGCGTTCTTGCCATGAGACTGGTCATTCCAAACCAAGCAAGCGCGGCTATTGCCGTGGCGGTGATAAGAATTGAGCGATCATCTGTCAGCGTCGCGTCCCGAGTTGAATCAAAGCGCTGGGCAGGTAGCGTAACTGCAATCCCGAGCATAAAGAAGTGAACCAAACCTGCTGCGAGAAGAGCATATGCGGGCGCCAAAGCACCGGTTTGGGCATTGATGAGTGTGAGGAGTGTCGGTCCGACAATTGCCGCAATCGCTCCTGCACCGAAGATAATGCCACTACCCCCTTGGGCGAGCATCGCTCCAGCGTGTCGGTAGAACAGACCAAAACCTTGGGCCATACCGAGCCAAGCAACCCCGAGAAGGAGTGCACCGAATTGTCGCTCCATGATCGCCCAAGCCGCAATAGCGCCGCCGGCAATTCCGAGGCTTGCTCCAAGGGCGAACGCCGCTCTTCGTCCGAAAAGATCGAGAAGGATCGACGCCGGAAAAGTTGACAGAGCCGCACCGATCAGCATCGCTACATAGGGCAGCGCGAGGGCGTTCGGCGTCGGTGCCATCGATGCGCTGGCCAATGGGAGGACAGATAATGTCAGAATTTGTGCGACAATGCCGAGACCAAAGGCAAAAGCCATCCTGACCAACGAAAAACCAGTCGGCATTTGCTCCGCCGAGCGCGGCAAGCCCACCATATCGCATGCGCAGAGTATTTGCCCGGCCCGAAGTGTGATCCCTCGTAAAATCGTCATTCCTTTGGCTCTTTCAGATCCTCATCAGTGAGGATTCGGTAGGCGGCACCCTCGAGATCATCATATTGCCCAGATCTCAACGACCACAAAAAGGCAAGTAGGCCCATGAATCCGAGGCCGAGCGCAATTGGAACAAGGTAAATTAGAACTGTCATTACTGACGCCCTTTCCCGTTTCGTGCTCTCAGCGCATTTGCGGTGACGAGAATTGAGGATCCGGACATGGCGGCGGCGGCAATCAGCGGAGTCACCTGACCGGCGACTGCTAGCGGAATGGCGATCAGGTTATAGATTAGCGCTATGGCGAAGTTTTCCCTCATGATCGCGCGCCCTGAACGACACAAATTCAGGATTATTTTGACCGCAGCGAGTCGATTACCAAGAAACACCGCATCAGCAACCGCTTGCGTCACATCGGCACCGGTCGCAGGAGAGAGCGATACCGAGGCAGCAGCGAGGGCAGGGGCATCGTTCAGTCCATCTCCCACCATCAGAATCTTATGGCCTTTCTGCTTCAGAGCATCCAGAGCGATGAGCTTGTCGGCAGGTTTCATGCCCGCTTGCCAGTCCGAAATTCCAAGAGTGTGCGCTACCGGGCGAACCGCATTCTCATGATCTCCCGACAGGATCAGAATGCGGAATCCTAGTTTCATGAGTGTGCTAATTGTCTCGGCTGCATCGCATCTCATTTTTTGACCGATCCGGATCACTGCGCTCTGCGTGCCGTATCTCACGCCAATAATCGAGGCTGAATCAGACCCTTGCGGCATGATCATGTTGCAGAATTCCGGACTTCCCAATCGCGCCTCGACTCCGTTGATCGATGCTCTCACGCCATGTCCTGCTTCCTCGCTCGCTTCATGCAATGCTTCTAAAGGGCCGAGGTGCTTGGGTGCCAGTTCGCGTATGGAGCGCGCAAGCGGGTGATGACTTGTTTCCGCCAATCTGCTCGCAATCGAGAGGAGTTCCGCGGGTATCTCGGCTGCATTGAGCGGAACTGGTTCTGGCAGCGTCAGTGTTCCAGTCTTGTCGAATACAATTGTGTCGACCTCTGCCATCCTCTCGATAACATCACCGGATCGCATCAGAATGCCTTGTTTAAACGAGGCGCCCGCAACGACGACCTGTACGGTTGGTGCAGCAAGCGCCAATGCACAGGGGCAGGTGATGATCAAAACGGCAATCGCGATAATCAAAGCATCGTGAACGGATGCTCCGGAAAGAATCCAGCCCATTGCAGTGATTGCTGCCGCAACGTGGACGATAGGGGCGTAGAGACGGGCGATCCGGTCAGCAATCTGGACGTAGCGGGATTTTGCAGTCACCGTGTTGTCAATCAGACGTTCGATTTCCGCGAGAAGCGTCGACGCTCCGGTGGTAGCTACGGAGATACGGAGCACTCCAGTGCCGTTCAGCATTCCAGCAAATACTTTTTCCCCGACATTGATTGGCCTTACGGCAGTTTCGCCTGTCACGAAACTCTCGTCGACGTAGGAAGAACCTTCGATAACAGTTCCGTCGGCGGCGATGCGGTCCCCAGCGCGGGCAAGTAGAAAATCACCCGGCACCAACGTATCAGGGGAAACTTCGGTTGACGTTCCGTCGGACCCGAGCCGAAGAGCTGTCGACGCGCGCAAGGCAGCGAGATTGCTGGCAAGTGCGCGGGTTTTCAGCCGCATTGCGTGATCGAGAACGCGGCCTGCGAGAAGAAAAAATAGCAACATGAGTGCTGAATCGAAATAAACATGTTCAGCGTGAATCGCCGTTTCTGCCACCGACATGCCAAGTGCCAGCAGAATACCAACCGAAATCGGCACATCCATCGTCATCTCACCAGCACGAACTGCGCGGATCGCATTCAAGAAAAAGGGTTGTCCCGCAAAGCCCGCAGCAGGCAGCGCGATCAATGCGGAAAGCCAATGGAAAAAATCCCGCGTTTCCGGTGTTATGTCGGTGATATTGCCTGACCAAACGGACACAGAGAGCAGCATCACATTGAGAGCTGCAAAGCCCGCAACGGCTAGACAGCGCAGGAGCCATTTTGTTTGGGCGTTCTCCTCTGCTTCAGCGGAATTGCTGGTGAAAGGAACGGCTAGATATCCTAGACGCTCGAGAATCGGAAAAATCGGCGCAGGATTGAAGTTTGGGTGCACCCATTCTGTCGAGAGTCTATGTGTCGTCAGATTGAGACGTGCACTCATCAAACCAGGGACTCCGATCAGGGCAATCTCAATCTCGCTGATCGCGGATGGTGAGACAATACCGTCAATTGCCAGTTCCAGCGTGGAAGATGCCCCGCTTGATCTAATCTGTAAGGCTGAATGACCAACCGCCATTGTCACAGTGTTGTTCCTCAGTGCAAGATAATCCGACTCACGGACCGGTAAAGCGTTTCGCCGTTTTGACGGGCTTCAATGGCCATGTCCCATTGTCCGCGCTCGATGACCGCCGAGCCTGTGTAGTCTCCGACATTCTCTTCGGCCAATATCATCCTGTGATCGCGGCGGATATCGGTTGGAGAATTCAGGCTCGCAGTTAACTCGTAACCACGAAGGGGTGAACCCTTTGCATCAGTGAGATGCACGGAGATTGCTGTCGTACCGTCAGGCCTTTTGTTGATTGTCGCATCCGTGGTCCATTGCCGATCAGATTGCGCTTTGGCGCGAGCGATTTCCCGATTAAAGGCGAGCCCGTTCTCATATGGCTTTGGGCTTTGCAAACCGCTAAAAGTTGTAATGGCATTGTATGCCATGATCATGTTGGCACCAATGACGACAGCAAAAAAGCCCAATACCATGAGCAACACTGCTGTTCCGGTAACCGGCTTCGGGGGCCGTTTTTCAAGTGGCTGGGCGTTGATCATGTGTCGTTTCCCCTCTTCGCTCGCGTCAATGGATGGTGTAGGGCGTCCGGAAAAAATCCCGCGCCATTGCTGTTCGACCATCACTCTCGTCACGCAGGACAAAGGAGAGCGCTGTCGGTTCGTGCTCCTCCGGGGCAGCATCGTGTGTAACGAGGACGCGAAATTCCCTTGTCTGGTCGGGTCCGACAACAAGTATCGTGGCATTATCTTCTACTGGAATGCCTCCAACAATTTCGATCTGTGCATGTTTGATGCCGTCGATGTTCAGCGTAAAATTGCGCTCGGTCATAAGCATATTGGCGACACGCATGGTAAACGCATTTCGAATATGGCCATTCGACAGTTTGACGAAAATCGGGTTCCGATCATGAATAACGCGGATTGTGAATGGCGCACGCGTTATTAATGTATAGGCCATCAAGCCGCTCACCAGCAGGATAAGGCCGGCGTAGAGTAAGGTTCGGGCGCGGAAAGGACGAAAAATTTCCGACAAACCTGACTGACGGCGTTTGATGTTGACGTCCGTATCGTAGGCGATCAACCGGTTCGGACGCCCGATTTTTGTCATCACGTCGTCGCAAGCATCAATACAAAGTCCGCATTGAATGCAACCAAGATCAGCACCATGCCTGATATCGACGCCTGTCGGACATACGGCGACGCATTGCTGGCAATCAATGCAGTCGCCAGCAAGGCCACCTTCAGCTCGAAGATGCGTCGCCTTCTTTAACGACATTCGCGGTTCGCCCCGATCATAGCGATAGGTGATGTTTAGCGCGTGTTCATCTGTCAGTGCGGCCTGAATACGGGGCCATGGACACATGTAAAGGCAGACCTGTTCCCGCATGAGGCCGGCAAATGTGTAGGTTGTGAATGTCAGAATCGCGATGGAAATATACGCGATTGGTTCGGCTTGAAAGGTTGCGAGATCACGAACCAATGTTGGCGCATCGGCAAAATAGATAACCCATGCACCGCCGGTCCACCATGCAATCAATAGCCAAGAAGAATGTTTCAGCAGTTTGAGTGAAAAACGCTCAAGCGTCGCGGGGCCTTCATCACGTTGTATACGCTTGCGACGATCACCCTCAATCAGGCGCTCGACGGCCATAAACAAATCTGTCCACACCGTTTGAGGGCAAAGATAACCGCACCAGACGCGGCCCGCGAGCGCGTTCATCAGAAAAAGCGCCATTGCTGCAATGATCAACAGGCCAGTGAGGTGATAGACCTCTTGCGGCCAGATTTCGATAAAGAAAAAATAGGCTCGCCGATGCGGCAAATCGATCAACACCGCTTGATCAGGAGCGTTCGGCCCACGATCCCATCGGATAAAAGGCAAAATATAGTAGACTCCAAGCGTGATCGCGAGGATGGACCATTTGATTTGCCGATAGGTCCCGCGGACTGCTTGGGGATAAATCTTCTTGCGTGCCGCGTAGAGCGGCGGTTCCGGTTCGGCTAGGCGTGGATCGAGAGGGAGTGAAATGGACACTCATTCGCCTCCACCGAGTGTATGGACATAAACCGCGAGCGATTTGAGCGTTGCGGCATCAAGCCGCTCTAACCATGACGGCATGACCCCGCCGCCGCCCAAGTTTATCCGCTCAGTGATTGTGACCTTATCGGATCCGTACAGCCAAACTTGGTCTGAAAGATTGGGCACACCCAATTCTCGGTTGCCCGCACCGCTGTCGCTGTGACACGCTGCACAGTTCGTGGCGAAAACGGCTTTTCCGAGCACTAGATCGGTGGCAGCGTCTGGCGTGAGGCCCGAAAGAGTTAGAACATAATCGGCGACGGCAGATATTTCCGATGGTTTCAATATCCCGTCGCGGCCGAAAGAGGGCATGACACTTATTCTAGTTTCCGGATCCGCTTCCCAGCGGACGCCATGAAGCAATGTCGTGTGGATTGCATCGGCCTTACCGCCCCAGATCCAGTCGTCATCGTTCAGGTTTGGATAGCCTTTGAAGCCCTGCGCACCTGCTCCATGACAGGGCGAGCAGTTCACCGCAAAAGAGGCTGCACCCTGAGCCCGCGCAAACGCCAGAAGTTCAGGCGATTTTTCGATCTCGTCGAGTGAAGCCATTTCGATTCGGGTATTGAGGCCGCTGCGCAAAGTCTTGAGTTCATTGAGATCTGCAACAACCGCCTCCCGCGATGACCACCCGAATGTGCCCTTCGTGAAACTCGTCATTAGCGGAATGGCCGGGTAGACAATCCAGTAGCCGAAGGCCCAGACGATACAGGCATAAAATGTCCACAGCCACCATCTTGGCAGCGGTGTATTCAGTTCCTCGATGCCATCCCAAACATGCCCTGTTGTTCCGATGGATTTTTTGGTTTCGTCTGCGCCCGACGGAATTTTGTTGTCCATGGCTCAGTCCTCGCTCAATGGGATTCGGGCGGCCCGCTCGAATTGCTCTTTTCGCGAAGGCCATAACGCGTAGGTAATCGCCAGAAAAAAGAGAATGACGAAATAAATCATGCCCCACGAAGCGGCAAAGGCTGAAAGGACTTCAAAGGTTTCGTTCGTATCCATGGATCATCTCACCGGATATTGGCTTTATCGTCGTAGAGTTTAAAATCGACTTGCGTGCCGAGCTGTTGGAGATAGGTGATCAATGCATCGGCTTCGGTCAGTCGTCCCAGATTTCCGCCTAGATCACGGATGGTGGCCTTTGGGTATCGTTTCAGGAAAGCTGCTGTAGCTTGATCGTCTGCAGAACCTTGCGTCTTGATGTCGGATAGCGCGTTGACAATCATATCTGATGAATAGGGCACGCCTTCGGTCGCCAGCACGCTCAGATCCTCGGCGATAAAGTTCACCGAAAGGAGGGTTGTTTCAAGGAACGGGTAACCTGGCATGATCGAGGCAGGGACGACCGAGCGCGGATTTCTCAAATGGTCGCGGTGCCAGTCATCCGAGTATTTTCCACCAACGCGGGCAAGGTCCGGGCCTGTCCGTTTTGATCCCCATTGGAATGGATGGTCATACATGCTTTCCGCGGCGAGCGAGTAATGCCCGTAGCGCTCAACCTCGTCGCGAAGCGGACGTACCATTTGCGAGTGACAATTATAACAGCCTTCACGGACGTAAATGTTGCGACCTGCCAGTTCCAGCGGAGTCAAAGGACGTATACCGTCAACTTTCTCAATCGTGCTCTTGAGATAAAATAACGGCACGACTTCGACGAGGCCACCAATAGAAATCGCGATGAGAATACCGATCAGGAGTATGATCGAATTCTTTTCGAAAACCTGATGTCGTACCCAGAGCGAGCGGGGATGCGGGGAAGGGTTTGTCATGGTTTTTCCTTACTCCGCCGGCACAAACGCAACGCGCTGTGATTGGGCGGCAGGGGCCCGAATTGTCATGAAGATGTTGAAGACCATGATAAGTGCGCCGATCAGGAACAATCCACCGCCGAGCGCCCGGATGACATACATCGGATGTAGTGCCTCAGTTGTTTCGATGAACGAGTATTCGAGAAAGCCGAGTGCTGTATAAGCACGCCACATCAGGCCCTGCATGATGCCAGCTACCCACATCGCTGTGATGTAAAAGACGATCCCGATGGTCGAAATCCAGAAGTGCCAGTTGACGAGTTTTAGCGAATAGAGTTCGCGCTTGTTCCAAAGCCACGGCACGAGGCAATAAATTGCTCCGAAAGACACATAGCCAACCCAACCGAGCGCGCCGGAATGCACATGGCCAATTGTCCAATCGGTGTAATGTGAGAGTGAATTTACGGCCTTGATCGACATCATTGGGCCTTCGAATGTCGACATGCCATAAAACGCTACGGACACCACCAACATGCGCAGGACCGGGTCTGTGCGGAGCTTGTCCCATGCACCCGAAAGCGTCATCAACCCGTTGATCATGCCACCCCAAGACGGCATCCAGAGCATGATCGAGAAGGTCATGCCAAGTGTCTGCGCCCAATCCGGTAGGGCCGTATAATGGAGATGATGGGGCCCAGCCCAGATATACATAAAGATGAGGGCCCAGAAATGGATAATCGACAGACGATAGGAATAAACCGGCCGCTCCGCCCGCTTCGGAATAAAGTAATACATGATGGCGAGAAAACCGGCGGTAAGAAAAAATCCAACGGCGTTATGTCCGTACCACCATTGCACCATCGCATCCTGAACGCCGGACCAGACGATGTAGGATTTAGATGAAAACAGCGAGATCGGGATTGCCGCGTTATTGCCGAGATGAAGAACGGCAATCGTCACTATAAAGGCGAGGTAGAACCAGTTCGCGACATATATATGTGGTTCGTTCCGCTTCGCCAGTGTCGCGAGGAATACGAACAGGTACACAACCCAAACGACAGTAAGCCAAAGATCAGCATACCACTCGGGCTCGGCATATTCTTTGGATTGCGTGATGCCCAGCAGATAACCCGTACCCGCGATCAGAATGAAAAAATTATAGCCGAGAATAACAAACCAAGGTGAAAGATCACCCGCAAGCCGCGCACGTGAAGTGCGCTGAACGACATAAAATGAGGTCGCCAGCAATACGTTGCCGCCAAAAGCAAATATAACAGCGGATGTATGGAGAGGGCGTAGGCGACCGAAACTGAACCATGGGAGATCAAGGTTGAGAATGGGATATGCAAGTTCGAGAGCGACATAGAGACCGACTGTAAATCCGGCTATGCCCCAGAAAAGCGCGGCCAGTGTCGCAAATTTCACTGGCCCCATATTGTAATTGGGCTTACCCTCGATCGTTTGAGGAGGGGTGGCAGCCGGTCTGTCATAATAACGGCTTATAATTAGAAATACTGCAGCTACCGAGCTTGAAGCAAACAGATAGGCATGGAAGGCATATTCTGGGCTCTGTGCTTTAGATGCGATGAAAATGGAACCAATAGCCATCAACGCCATCAGAATACTGAGAGCCAACTCGCCAAGAGTGGCCTTTTTCACAGCGTTTATAGTTATCATCGCTCGTCCCGCATTGTTGCGGCATATGCGCCAGATGCACGTTACCGCTTAGGGTAACGCTAACTGAGCTGAGCAAGTTTTCATTGATCTGGATCAAAAAAGTGCCGGAGCATCTCACGACAAGTTAATGCAAGGCGCTATTCCGAAGAAATGTCTTCAAAGAAGTTTGGTGTGAGGATTCTTATCCCACCGGGAACGATGATTAACCGCCTGTCCCGCTGCAAATGATTTATCGTTCTGCTCACGGTTTCTATTGTCAGGCCAAGATAATCAGCAATATCTTGTCTGCTCATTGGCAGTGGAACATTGAGCTTGGCATGACCTTCAACTCGAGCCCAGCGCTGCCTCATACGCCAGACGAACGCGGCAATCTTCTCTTCAGCTGACAATCGTCCAAGAAGCATCATATGGTCCCGCGCGAGGCTCAACTCGTGCGAGGCGAATTCGTGCATTTTTTTCAGTAAATGAGGTTTTTGATCCATAAATGCGCTGAAGCTTTGCCTTGAAAAACGGCAGCAAGTAACAGGAGTAACAGACTCAACAGAAAACGACCAGTTTGGGTTCAGAGATAAGCCGAGGAAGTCTCCCGGCATTGCAAAGCCAAAGACTTGGCGGCGGCCGTCGGCGAGTGTCCGGACAAGGCGGGCTATGCCTGATGTGACATTGTAGACCCAAATGGAGTCATCTCCCTCTCGGATTAAGGGCATTTTTTCGGCAAAAGCGATATCCGATGCCAAGCGTTCCAACGATGCCCATTCGTCCGGTTCAAGGGCCGAACAAACGCTTATCAATCTAATACTACAAAATTTGCAGTCTTCCCCCGCGATGTGATGGGCGCAAACAGTATGGGTCGTCGAACCGACCCCGGGTCTCGGATCGTCTGTCAATGGGTGTGCCTGATAAATAAAAAATAGACAGAAAAAACTCACGAAGCCTAAAGTTAGTCTATTTCATCTCAATTGCAACCGGGTATCGGTACTCTTTCGAGCTTACATTCATACCAAATTTGAATGTTCTAAAATCCTGTCAAATTGTGGCTGCAAATATAACATATCATTATTGTAAAAATGCCGGTTATCCGATTGACTCGATTGCAATCTCCGCGCTAGCCTGAACGGAATAACAGGTTTGTGAAGTGCAAAAATGTTGAGAATACATTGTTGAGCTTGCCAAGTTTAAACAAGATCGACCTAGCATACTCATGCTTGGTTTTGATAATAGATCTTGTAATTTTTTATAAATTGGGGAGGTTTTTCGATTATGTCCGATTTGAGCCTGAAGGCTATGGCCCGCTCGAAATCACCAAAATTGGGTTCTTTTATTGTTGAATTCGCCACGCCGGGGATTGGTCATATCCTGAAAGCTTCAGGATGCGATTTTGTTCTGTTTGACATGGAGCATTCCGGCTTCAGTATTGAAACAGTAAAGCAGAATATTCGCTATTTTGAAGCAGCAGGCGTTCGGATGATCGTGCGTGTGCCGTCGAAAGATTATGATCATATTGCCCGCGTCTGTGACATGGGTGCTGAGGGTATTATGCTGCCGATGGTGAATAACGCAGAAGAGGCCCGTCGCATCCTTGACAGCATCAAATACGTACCTGATGGAAAACGAGGGGTTGCGCTGGGGGTTGCCCACGACAATTACCGTAATTTAGGGACAGTTGCCGAACGTTTGATGGCTGCCAATCGACGCACAACCTTATTCTGCCAAATTGAAACCGTTGACGGCGTTGAAAATGCAGATGCCATGGCCGCAATGGACGGTGTCGATTGCCTGTGGGTAGGCCATTTTGATCTTTCGGCGTCGCTCGGTATTCCGGGTGATTTTGGCAACAAAATATTTATTGATGCGATTGCGAAGGTCGCCGCAGCAACGAAAAGACATGGCAAGGCGTTGGGTCGCCTTGTGCCGAATGTCGAGACAGGAATTGAATATAACAAGCTCGGGTTCGATTTTATCTGTTATTCTGGCGATGTCTGGATCCTGCAGGGTGCGTTGACGGACGCAGTTGGCAAACTGCGTGATGGGTGTATTTCACAAGAATAAGGGTTTATCATGAGCGCTACGTATCGCGTTGCACTTTCCGGTGATTTCAGAAAAGCGGATGGCTCGCCCACCTTTCCGGATTTTGATACACGCCCACTTTTTGATGCTCCGGGGGTCGAGGTAGTTTATCTCGACATGGCAAGCCCGGTTCGGGCAGATCAGGTTGCCGATATCGACGCACTCATATTGCTGACGCCGCATTTCAAAGCCGAAAGTGTTCATCCGAATGGTCGGCTTGGCGTCGTCGCGCGCTTTGGTGTTGGGTACGACAATGTTGATGTTGATGCTTGCACGAAAGCAGGTATTGCGTTGGTCATTACACCAGATGGCGTTCGACGTCCGGTCGCGGTCTCGATCCTTGCGCTAATTCTTGCGCTTACCGGTAAGTTAATAATTAAGGACAAGCTTACCCGGGAAGGTCCTGTGGGGTTCAACCGCCGCGGCGATCACATGGGTGTTGGGCTCGTCGGAAGGACTTTAGGTTCTGTAGGTATCGGCAATATCGGTGCGGAGCTATTTCGATTAGCAAAGCCGCTCGACATGCGGTTCATCGCGCATGATCCGTTTGCCGATGTGTCAGTCGCCAGAGAGTTAGGCATCGAGCTTGTAGGGTTGGAGGACGTGTTTCGGCAAGCGGATATTCTGACGATAAACTGTCCGCTAACTACCCAGACGAAGCATCTCGTAAATGCTGAACGGCTTGGAATGATGAAGCCGACGGCCTATTTTATCAATACGGCACGTGGACCTATTGTAGATCAAAAGGCGCTGACGAAAGTGCTTCAAGAGCGACGCATTGCTGGTGCCGGACTCGATGTGTTCGAAGTTGAGCCGCCTGAGGCAGATGACCCGATTCTGAAGCTCGATAATGTCATCGTTGCTCCGCATGCTTTGTGCTGGACGGATCAGTGTTTCTCTGGAAATGGCGCGGCTGATGTGCGCGCTGTACTTGATATCCAGCATGGGGTTGCGCCGCGCGGTGTCGTGAATCGTGCTGTTTTTGATGATCCTCGTTTCAAGGCGCGTTTGGAAGCTTTCGCCAATCAGTTTGGAATATAATCAAACGATGGGCGGTCGAGGCTCGTTCGAAGGGTATTTGCCGGACGGCGAGTGAATAGGGTGACCATGATAATGTGGTTATTGATGCAAAAAGGGAGGATGTCATGGATCTTTTAAAGAGACTGGCCTGGACCGCTGCAGCTGCGTTTCTAGCAGCAGGTACGGCTTCGGCTGCGTGGGCGGAAAGTGCGGCTGATAGGGCTGTCAAGGAAGCCCAGAAATACAAAGGGCAAACGATTACGATCGTCTGGGAAGCTGGCCTGCAATCGCTTGACCCGCTCAATTTTTCGGGACCGCTTTGGGAAAAGTTGACTGGTATCAAGATTAAGGTGGTCGAGGTGCAAACTGCTGAGATGTTCACCAAGATCATGCAGGAATATCGCGCGGGAACTGGTGCTTATGACGCACTCAACGTGATTCCGGCTTGGATGCCTGATCTTGCGGGGGCGGGCGCTCTCGAAGTACTTGACCCTTATGTAGCGAAATATGGCTACGCGGACGAATTGCAGAAGATTGCGGCGACGTATCGCGACAATCAGATGATGGTTGACGGAAAAATCTACGGTTTTCCAGATGATGGTGACGTATTCGTCATGTATTATCGGAAAGATATTTTTGCCGATCCGAAAGTCCAGGAAGCGTTCAAGGCAAAAGCTGGCCGTGAGCTGACTGTGCCAAAAACCTGGAAAGAATTTGGTGAAACAGGCAAGGCACTTTCCGACATTCTTGGACCGGATCGTTACGGTGCAGGCTTCTTCCGTCAACCTCCTTATACGATGTACATGTTCCAAGAACGTTTCCGCAATGAAGGCGGAAAATTCTTCGACGCAGCATCGATGAAGGCTGCGATCAACAGCGATGTTGGTGTGAAAGTTCTTACCGAAATGCGTGCTGAGAACAAGTTCATGCCGCCAGGCGTCGAACAGTGGGGCTTCGTCGAAAATCTCGCTGCTTTCATGTCGGGACAGACAGCCATGACAATTTCTTGGCCCCCTTATGGTCGTTGGGCTGCCGGATACGGCATGGATGAGAAGGCACTGAGCTGGGTTCCGAAATCTACCATCGCGGGCAAGGTGGGATATGCCATGCCTCCGGGCGGTCATCCTGAACTCGCCGCAGGTTTTGCACTTTCGGTTGCTTCAACCAGCAAGAACAAGGATGCTGCCTACCTGTTTATCCAATGGCTGAACAGTGAAGATATCAGCCTTCAGCGCGTAAAGTTGCCAACGGCTCTGCGTGATCCGTTCCGTGAATCGCACTTTACGGATGCGGGTTATCTGGCACTCTGGCCTGATGCGAAGGACTATCTCGCTGCGCTTCAGGCAGGTTCAAAGACAGGTCTGCTCGACCTTTCACTGCTGCAAACCGACAAGTATGAAGAAGTTCTTCGTCAATCGATCAGCAAGCTATGGGCAGGTGATGACCCGAAGACGATCCTTGATGCCGCAGCCGCCGAGTGGGATGCTATCACCAAGAAAATCGGTGTTGACAAGCAGAAGGCCGTTTATGCCAACTGGGCATCAAAATCCGGCGCTTATCCGCAATAAGAACCTTGTCTGAATCTCCCGCTCCGATTTAACTTCGGAGCGGGTTTTTTCTCAGTTGGAAAATTAGAATGAATGGCGCAGATTCGTTAGACTGGAACGGGGTTCTGCATAATCGCCCATCCCGTATGCCGGATCGTTTTTTTAAATACTGGATTTTAGTGCCGGCAGTGTTTTTATTGCTGCTAATAGGTTTGTTTCCACTCATTTATTCCCTTCTGGTCAGCTTTCAGCAAATCACGATGACAGATTACGACACCTCCTTTGTAGGTTTTGTCAATTACGCTGCTTTGTTCGAGGATCTCAGGCTTTGGCAATCGATTTTGCATACGCTGATAATCACCGCAATTGCTCTGCCAGTTGAATTGTTGCTGGGACTAGCCATGGCGCAACTGTTTCTCGAAAAAATTCCAGGACGCCAGATTTTCATCTCACTAATCGTGTTACCAACGGTTATTTCGCCCATCGTTGCTGGAGCAACTTGGCGGCTTTTGTTTGATCAGAGCTATGGGCCAGTGAACCAGATCATCGGTTGGTTTACCGGCACGAATGTTGTTCTACTTTGGACAATTACGCCGAAGCTCGTTTATCCCGCCATCATCATTTGTGAAATCTGGCAGTGGACACCTTTCATGTTTCTGATTTTGCTTGCGGCACTTTCGAATGTTGACAAATCGCTGACGGAAGCCGCTGAGCTTGACGGCGCAGGTTTTTGGCGAACTTTTTTCAAAATTGTTTTGCCAGCGATCTGGCCAGTGATGGCGATTGCTATTCTCATTCGTGGTGTTGATCTCGTCCGGACATTTGACGTCATCTGGGCGCTCACCTCGGGAGGACCTGGCACAATGACGGAGACGATATCAATTTATACCTATGTGCAGGGTTTTAGACAGTTCGAGTCAAGTTATACTGCAGCGATTGCCTTCTTGATTGTAGCGCTGATGACCATGATTGTTACGTGGGCAATCCGACGCATGGGGCTGGCACAATGAACGCGTTATTTTCTCGGCGCGCACGCCAAAGCTTCATTCTTGCTGGGCGCTACGTTTTGATTGCGCTTCTGTTATTCTTTTTCGTATTCCCGATCTATTGGCTATTCATTATCTCATTCAAAACGCCGGACGAGATTTTTCACTTTCCACCGGTGTGGGTACCAAAAAGCATACAATTTGCCAATTATTGGGTCTTGTTCAAAGATGGTGATGCAATAACTGTCTGGAACAGCCTCGTTCTTGCGAGTACGAGCACTATCATTGCAATGGTTATCGGGACCATGGGTGCATATAGCCTCGTGCGATTCAAAACGGGCGGAGAAAACTTAGCTGTTTGGGTCATTTCGCAGAGGTTGATGCCGCCGATTGCAATCATCTTCCCGGTCTTTTTGCTCTATGTCTATTTCGGTTTGGTCGATACTTATCTCGGTCTTATCATTCTCTACACGGCATTCAATCTGCCTTATGTGATCTGGATGATGCGCGGATATATTGAGGACATACCGCTCGAACTCGAGGAAAGTGCACTCGTTGATGGGTGTACTCGATGGGAAGTGTTACGCAAGGTAGTGTTTCCGATGGCGCGCACCGGTCTCTTTGCGACTGCAGTGTTCACCTTTGTTTTTTCATGGAATGAATTTATCTTTGCGTTTGTCCTCACCCGCACCGAGGTGGTTACGTATACAGTACAGGTGACTCATTATTTTGGTGGGCAATCAAATTTCTGGGCCAAAATCGCGGCCATGTCTGTTTTAGGAACCGTGCCTGTTTTCATTACAGTGGCGACGCTTCAGCGTTTCCTGGTGCGTGGTATATCGATGGGCGCCGTAAAGGGGTAAGGGGAAGCAGCATGTCAGACGTCAAAATAAGCGGGCTTCATAAGCACTTCGATCATGTCCATGTTCTTAAGGGCATTGATTTAACCATTCCGGCAGGCGAGTTCACTGTTCTAGTTGGTCCGTCCGGGTGCGGAAAATCGACCCTTTTGCGGACGATTGCCGGCCTTGAGGAAGTCGAGAGTGGTGATATCTCCATTGCAGGTAATGTCGTCAATGATGTTCGTCCGCGTGATAGAAACATCGCGATGGTGTTCCAAAATTACGCTCTTTACCCCTACCTAACTGTATTTGAGAATATCGCCTTTGGTTTGCGTGCTCGAAAAACTCCCGAGGTGGAAATTCAATTTCGAGTGAAATCTGCTGCTGACATGCTCGGTATTACCAATCTGCTCGAACGGCTTCCTAGACAATTGTCAGGTGGTCAACGTCAACGCGTTGCTATTGGCCGTGCGATTGTACGTAATGCTCAATTGTTTCTGTTTGACGAACCGCTCAGCAATCTCGACGCCCAATTACGAGACGAGATGCGCAGCGAGATTAAGAGGCTTCATCAGGAACTTGGCATCACAATGATCTATGTCACTCACGATCAGATCGAGGCCATGACTTTAGCAGATCGAATTGTTTTAATGCGCGAGGGTAGAATCGAGCAGATGGGGCCTCCGCTTCATTTGTATGAGAAGCCACAATCCATCTTTGTCGCGGGTTTCCTTGGCAGCCCGAAAATCAATTTTATTCCCGGCACTGTTGTTCAGACAAAGGAGGGGATGAGCCTCGCATTGTTGGAAGGAGAGACGGTTGCGTTGCCCAACGGTCCTTTCAAAGTCGGTCAATCCGTGACCCTCGGCATAAGGCCGCAGCATCTTGGCTATGCGGGTGGGAGCTCACCCATTGCCGGTGAAGTGCGGTTACGACGCACTATTGAACTTGTTCAGCCGACTGGCTCCCGCACTTTCATCACGCTTCGTGTCGGTGGTGTGTCTGTGATGGCGGAGACAAATTCTGCCGATGCTGGCGAGCCCGGCGATCCTATCGAATTATCCTTCAGTAGCATCGATGCACTGTTCTTCGATCCCGGGTCGGGTAACGCATTGGGCGTTGGATAGGATTAATTAAAATGCTGATTTGAGGAGATGATCATGACCAAAACCCCGTCCCGCTCGATCTGCCTATTTGGCACCGAAGAGCCGGTTGAAGCGCCAATAATTCTGAAAGCGGGCCCGTTGTCGGCGGAGTTTGAAGCAGGAAATTTACGCTATGTCAGGTTTCATGGTGTGGAAATGATCCGGGCATTGTCTTACATTGTGCGCGATCGTGATTGGGGTACCTATAATCCGAGGATCCGCAATCTGAAAATTGTAACGAGCTCTGATCATTTCCACGTCAGCTATGATGCCGAGGCGGGCGACGCGACACAAAATATGCGCTATTCGGCGGTCATAACTGGCGATTCGACGGGCGCGCTCCGGTTCGAGGGCAATGCCGATGTCGTCACGGATTTTGTTACGAACCGAACCGGTTTCGTGGTGCTGCATCCGATTGAGGGTGTCGCTGGTCATCATGCCATGATTGAGCATGTTGATGGTCGACATGTCGAAACACTGTTTCCCAAATTAATCGATCCGATTCAACCAATGATGGAGTTGCGCGCAATTACCCATAATTTTGGACAGGGTGCGAAAGTTCGCTGTTTGATGGAGGGTGACACCTTCGAAATGGAGGACCAGCGGAATTGGACCGATGCTTCTTACAAAACCTACGTTCGCCCCCTCGCTCTTCCGTGGCCGTACACGCTCGCTAAAGGTACAAAATTTTCACAAGCGGTGTCCCTTAGCGTTGAAGGGCAGCCATCCCACGGGGGCGCGGGAACCGACGTTAGTATCCCCATTGCGGTAAAGCCTGGAAAATTTAAGGCTCCAGCACTTGGCTTTGGCCTCGACCCAGATGACTGCGAAAGTGTATTGACCCATATTGATATGGCGCGCCCGCTGGCGCCGCAACACCTCATCTGCCATTATGACCCTCGACGAGGCCATTCCGCTGAAACGCTGAAGCAGCAACTTGCCATCGCGCGTGAGCTTCACGCAGAGCCGTGGCTGGAGGCTGTCATTACCCGCGTCGATGGTTGGCAGGACGAGGTATCGGCGCTTGGCTCGGTTGTTGGTACGCTTGGCAATCCTTTTCACCTCGTGATGTTGTCGCCCGCGTCGGATCTTAAATGCACATTGCCCGGAACGACATGGCCTCCCTGTCCTCCAGCCGAAGATCTTTTCCGTCATGCGCGTACGTACTTTCCAAAAGCGAAACTTGTTGGAGGCATGTTCAGCTACTTTACCGAATTGAACCGCAAGCGTCCGCCACTCGACGTCATGGATTCGGTTAGCTTCACGACATCTGCGCTTGTTCATGCAGGCGATGACCGTTCAGTAACTGAAAGTCTCGAAGCATTGCCGCATATAGCCCGAAGCGTTCGTGCGATCGTTGGCGATACGCCCTATGCGGTAGGTCCTAGCGCGATTGGGATGCGTGATAATCCATATGGCGCGAAGACGATGGATAACCCTGAAAGTATTCGTCAAGCAATGAACTGGAATGATCCGCGCCAGCAGAGCCTGCTCGGTGCAGCTTGGAACGTCGGGTATTTTGCCCATTTTGCGCAAGGCGGTGCCCGTTCAATCGCTCTTGGCGGAATCACCGGGCCTTTTGGTCTGTTGTCAACGCCCCAAAATTGGAAACAGGCTTGGTTTGATCAGAATCGCGGTCTATATCCATCCTATCACGTCATGCGGGTTCTTTCATCCTTCGCTGATGCAAATTTGTGCGAAGTTGCCATTGGAACACCGCGCGATGTGCAAATGATTGCGGTTCAGCGAAACGGCGGCATCGAGGCGTTAGTTGCCAATCTCACCGGTACGCAGCAAAAAATCGAATTGTCCGGCTTTGACGGTTCAATAGCGAATGCAATTCTCGACACATCAACTTTTGCCGCAGCTTCGCAAAACTTATCCTTTCTGAGCGAAACAAGTAACAAGCTGGTTGGACGATCAATTATTCTCGATGCCTATGCCGTTATGCACCTTAAATCTGCTTGAGCGCTGACACGCTCAGGCTTTCGGCGACCATTTCTTTGGCTTCACTAATGCGTGTGAAACTGCCGATTCATAAGCAGCTTCAACAAGAGCGAATGTTTTGAGATTGTCGACACCTGAGGTTTCAGCGTCCCGTCCTGCGCGGAAAGATGTAAGCATATGAGCGTTGGTATGAAGTACTGCCTCCTGCGAGACATGCCATGGACGGCTTGTCCATGAAAGAAGTGGGCCGCCAATATTCTCTTCAAATGACAGGCCTTGGGTTGTCACGACCATTTTTTCGCCCCGCGTCACAATAACGGACCCTTTTGTACCTTCAATTTCCACTAGCGTCTCAGGAAACTGATCGGGAATGCGGCGTGCCTCATATGTTGCTTCGACGATTGAGACGGCACCCGTTTCGTGTTTCAGAATCATTGTTGCCGTATCTTCTGCTTTAATGTTCGGATTTCTCCGTTGTGTCTCACACGAAAGATGTGCAACCTCGCCCATCAACCAGCGTGCCAGGTCAAGCACGTGAATGCCGACATCAAGGATTACAAGGCGATCTTCCTGGGCCAGATAAGGCTGCCCGAGATAGACATCGAAACCTGTTCGGAATGATATCCGTGCCCAATTAGGGTCACCGATTGCTCCTGAGTCAAGAACCGCTTTCACGCGCCGCATTGATGTTGCAAACCTGAAATTTTCATGGACTGCGAGCCAAGTGCCATGCGCTCGGGCATTTTCGACAATGGCAACACATTCGTCCCAGTTTGGGGCAAATGGCTTCTGAACGATCATTGCGATTTTGCGCTCCGCGGCCATTGCCGCCAATGCGCGATGGCTGCCCATTCGGGTTGTAATATCAAGCAAATCAATCGGCATTGACTCGAGCATTGTCACCGCATCAGTAAACCATGCCGCACCAAAGCGCCTGCCGGCAGCCTCAGCTTTGATGGGATCCTGATCGCAAACCGCAACCAACTCTGCGTTTTGTGATTTAAGGTCGCCCCAGGCATGAAGATGATTTTGCGCGTAAAAGCCGCACCCGATTAGTCCAATCCGTGTTGTGCGATGTTCAACCATAATAGAGGATCCTTTGAGATGCTTAGTATAATAGTTAAACTATGATGATATTGTCATTGCCACTCGGCAACAAGATGGTCTAGCTTGGCTTTGCGGTCAGAACAAAAAAGATTTTTGGTCGTTTTCTGTTCCGCTTTTTAGTTGAAACAGGATTCATCGTTCTCAATAGAGCCACGAAGAGATTTTTATTATGGGTGCTTCCCATCAACCTGAAACATAATTGCAATCAATGGATTTGCAATCGAAATAAAGCCAGATTGTTAAGTCGCAAAAGCGAACCGGGGCTAGTTTGAAATGTCAGGTGTCTTGCTTGTCACCGGCGCAAGCCGAGGAATTGGGGCTGCCACTGCTTTGGCGGGGGCGCGTGCGGGTTATGCCGTCGCTGTTCATTACGGCGTCCATCTAGGGGAGGCCGACGCTGTCTGTGCCAAAATACTAAGCAATGGCGGAAAGGCGATTGTCGTTCAGGGGGATATGGCTTCGGAGACGGACATTGTCAGCATGTTTAAAACGATTGATTCCGAACTGGGTACTATCACGGCGCTCGTTAATAATGCGGGCAGCGTCATTGCTGTACGCGCAATTACAGATATTGATTCCTCGATTATTGATCGCATTTTGGCTGTCAATCTTGCAGGCCCAATCTATTGCTGCCGGGAAGCGGTCCGTCGCATGTCGACAGCTTGTGGCGGGAAAGGTGGCGCGATTGTCAATATTTCGTCGATGGCAGCACTACTTGGTGGCTTGCCGAATGAGGTACCTTATGCGGCTACAAAGGGAGGCGTCGACTCGCTTACAATCGGTCTAGCGCGCGAGGTTGCAACTCAGGGTATTCGCGTCAATGCGATCCGGCCAGGCGTTATTGATACGCCGATCCACGCCTTCCATGGCGAAGGTTTCATCGAACGTTTTTCACCGAACCTGCCAATGCAACGCGCTGGTACGGCGGATGAGGTTGCGGAAGCAGCTATCTGGCTTCTTTCGTCCGCAGCATCCTACGTTACGGGTTCAATTCTCAACGTGTCGGGCGGGCGCTAGGCAAGCGGTTTTGCAATTTTACTGCCTGATATCGCGTTTGTGAGCGCTTCTTTCATTAACGATATATCGGTTCCGAGGCACAGCATCCTGAATCCCTTTGCTTGCCATGATAACGCGACGTCTGAATTTCCTGCGAGAAACCCCGCTGGTTTACCCACTTTGGAGCAGGCAGACACCAGATGTGTGACAGCTGCATCGAAACGTGGATGATCAAACTGCCCCGCAATTCCCATACTGTCCGTCAGATCAAAATGCCCAAGCCAGCCGACATCAATGCCCGGAACGGCCATGATAGCGTCCGCATTTTCAATACCTTTCTCTGTTTCGATCAAGGCAATCGCCATTACCCGATCATTAGCCTCACGCATTTTGACGGCAACTTCGCCACCAAGATAATCATCATGGGCCATTGAAAATGCCAGTCCGCGGACGCCTTCGGGCCGATATCGGGTCCAGGCAGCGATCTGCCGAGCCTGTTCCTCAGTTTCAACCATCGGGACCATGATCCCGAGCGCACCAGCATCCAGCACAGTAGCGATCAGATGGTAGTGACACCCCGGAACGCGAACCATAGGTACGATGCCAAGACCGCGCGCAAAGGCGATCTGCGCCTTGATTGTGTCGATGCCGACACCGCTATGTTCCATATCTAGAATGACAAAGCTCGCACCCGCGGTATGCAGGATCTGGCAAAGGCCTGGCGTGAAAAACTCGAATACCATAGTGCCAAAGGCGAGGTCACCAGCCGCCAGGGAAACTTTTACAGGGTTGGATCTCATTACATTACTCCGCAAAGCCGGATGAACAAAGTCTGGCATAAAAACATAAATTGCAAGATCGAATTTCTTGCAATAGAATTTTCGAATGTTACCAGAAGGAAATTGCGTCGGTCGAGGTCAACAGATGCTTCGGTAAGATGCAGGATAATGATATAAAGCTCTAAATCTTCAGTGCCGCTGCTTGCATATATATCGGTATGAAACGTGTCGAGATTGCGATTGAGGAGAGACTTATGGTTCTAAATGGCGTTCGCGAGGCATGGGCTGAGGGTCGCTCTGTAATTAATGGTTGGCTTTCAACAGATTCCGCCTTTGTTGCTGAAATCATGGCCAATCAGGGTTATGATTCGCTCACAATTGATCTGCAGCACGGTTTCTCTGGCTTTGATGCCGCTCGACCAATGCTTCAGGCGATGCGCGCGAGTAACGTGACACCTATGGTCCGCGTGCCGTGGCTTGATCCGGCCGATATCATGAAGGCGCTTGATGCGGGTGCTTATGGCGTCATATGTCCCATGATAAACTCGCAAGAGGATGCTCAGCGTTTTGTATCGTATTTGCGTTATCCACCGAACGGTGTGAGGAGCTTCGGGCCTACCCGTGTGACGTTCTCGGCGGGAGCCGATTACGGGCAGCATGCGGATCAAGAGGTGCTCGGTTTTGCCATGATCGAGACGAAGGAGGCTTTCGATAATCTTGATGCGATTGTTGCGACTCCCGGGCTAGATGGCGTTTATATTGGTCCTGCCGACCTTACGCTTGGCCTCATGGGCCGAAAGTTCCAGACAGGTTTTGATCGTGAAGAACCAGAGATGGTCGATGCAATCCGACATATACTTGCAACTGCTCACAAGGCCGGTATCCGAGCCGCAATTCACAACGGCACGGCGGCCTACGCGGCGAAGGCGGTCGGTTGGGGATTTGATCTGGTCACGATCTCGAACGATGTGCGTCTGCTGGCCAGCGCGGCTGCGGCTAGTGTTTTGGAAGCCCGTCGACTGATCTTGGCCAAATCCGATTCGAAAAGCGAAGTAAAATCTGCAACGCCTTCGGAAGGATACTGAGATGCCGCATCTGCTCATCGCAGGGAAAATTCATGATGCTGGACTGGCGTTGATCAGGGATGCCAAGGGCGTGACTTATGATTATGTCCCAGAAATTTCACATGAGTCCTATGCGGGCCTGATCCAAAAAGCTGATGGGCTCGTTGTTCGCACTCAGCCTGTTCCCGCGGAAACTATCGGTAAAGCAACAAAACTCAAGATCGTCTCGCGTCATGGGGTCGGTTATGACGCAGTTGATGTCTCGGCGTTGAATATACGCCGCATACCACTCGCCATTGTTGGTGATGTAAACTCGCGACCGGTGGCTGAGCACGCAATGATGTTGATTCTCGCGCTCGCCAAAAAGATTCGTATCTTTGATGGGGCAACACGTGACGGAAAATGGGATCGACGCAACCGTTTCGATTCTACTGAACTCGATGGGAAGATATTGCTGATCGTTGGGTTTGGCCGGATTGGTCACCATGTTGCGCGAATGGCGTCGGGCTTTGGCATGACAATTCTTGCCTATGATCCTGGTCTGGCACCAGAGACTATTCGAACTGCCGGGGCTGAACCGGTTGAGTCGCTGATGGATGGACTTTCTCGTGCGGATATCATCACTTTGCATGCGCCAAGAACCGGCGAGGCACCGCTTATCGGCTCATCCCAGCTTGCCGGAATGAAGCGTTCTGCATTGATTGTGAATACTGCCCGCGGAAGTCTCATTGATGAGGCGGCGCTAGCTACGGCGCTCGATTCGGGACTTTTGGCTGGAGCTGGCCTTGACGTTTTTTCTGAAGAACCTCCGTCCGCCCATCATCCGCTTTTTGATCGTGACGATGTTTTAGTGTCACCACATACCGCGTCCCTTACAGCTGAAGCTGCTATTCGTATGGCGGTTATGTCAGTTCGGAATGTGTTGGATTATTTTGAGGGACGGCTTGATCCGTCCCTCGTTGTCAATCGTGCTGCAATAGGCTTTGGCCGTTAGAGCGTCATTGCCTTGGATGGGTGCGGCGAGCCTTCATAGGCCCCCCAAACTGACTGGTCGTAATTGACGTTAGCGCCGGTCATCAATCCTGATTCGCTCGAGGCGAGGAAGGCAACCGCGCGGGCGACTTCGTTCGGGTCGATCAGCCGACCAAAGGGCTGTTGTGTTGCTGCCTTTTCGAGCCAGTCGGGAGGGTTACCGTCGCTCTGCTGAATGAGATGCTCACCTTCTGACGCCATCCAGCCAATATTCAAACCATTGACCCGAATCCGATTCCGTAAAACCGAGAAGGCGATATTCTCAGTGAGTGTGGCCAGTGCGCCTTTCGAGGAACAGTAAGCCGTCAGGAATGGTTGACCTGCTTTAGCTGACATTGAGCCTATATTTACTATTGTCCCTTCGATCTTCTCCCGGATCATCACCTTGAGCGTCTCTTGGATGAGGAAGAACGGGCCACGTACATTGGTATCGAACATGGCATCGAACAATTCCGGAGTCGTGTTCAAAATAGTGCCACGATTGGTGATTGCCGCGCAATTTATCAGGGTATCAATCCGACCAAATATTTTGTCTGCCGTTGAGATTATGTTCTTGCAGTCTTCGATCTTGGATTGTTCAGTCGGCACAAAAATCGTTTTTGTACCGTAAGCGGCAGTAATCTCTTTGGCTGTAGCTTCTCCGCGTGCCTTGTTTCGGCCGCAGATCACGATTCCTGCTGCGCCACGTTCGGCCAATAAGCGAGCGACGGCTTTACCAAGCCCCTGTGTTGATCCGGTAACGATAGCAACTTTGCCGTTGAATTGCGCCATGTTTTATTACTCCTGCTTGTTAAGAGGTTGGATGGTTGGGCTAGAAATTAGGCTTTTCGTTTTGACCGTGTTTGTTCAATTTCGCTTACGGTCGGAATCCGAGGTGCGTCGGTTCGGGTTGGTTGGAGCATTGCGGCCGTTGCAACCGCAAGAGCCTGCACAAGGCACATAGGTGCTGCTCTAGAGCGTGAAAACGAATATTCTTCCTCGGGAATTGTGAAGAGAACTTTTGCCCCCTTAGCAATTGGTGACAATTGGCTATCTGTGATGGCAATGACATTCACGGACGCTTCAGTGGCATTATCGACGATCATTACAACTTCTTTCGCGTAGTGACGAAAGGAGATTGCAACTAGAATATCGCTTTGCCGCATCGTGCGGGCCATTTCTGTTGCCAATCCATCGGCCGGATCGAGCAATACAACTCGGCGTTTCAGCATTGTCATTAGATAGCGCAACAAAACGCCGACGGGCTCCGCGCCGAGGTGTCCAGCCACATATATCGTATCAGCCTCCGCAAGAAGTTTTGCGGCCATCGAGAGTTGATCCTCAAGGGTGTTGTCCAGAAGATGCTGGAGCGCAGCCATATCGCGTACGACGATTGCCTTCAAATACCCAATATTTCCGCTATCAGTATTCTGCGACAGTTCATTTTCGAGCGCGTGGATTCGATCGCGAAACCCCGGCGCGGCCGTTGATAAACGTGTTTGAAAAACAGCTTGCAACGGTTTGAAACCTGAAAATCCAAAACTCTGGGCGAAGCGTACCAGGCTAGAGGGGTGGACACCGCATTGCCGGGCAATCGCACTAATTGATTCCAGTGCGATCACATTCGGGTTCTGCGTAAAAAAACGAGCAATTTTCTGGAGCCCCGCCGATAGACGGCTGTAATCTGCAGAAATCATGTTCACAATTTCCTCATAGCGGCTAGGAGTCGCATTGAGGCAGCCTGCTTTTTCCTGTGGATCTGAGGAAGCTGTCGAAGATGCACCGGATCTGTTTTTCTTCATGTAGAGACCATTTTGCCAAACGGAGTACGGTTTTTTAGCTATGGCTCAAGTTAAACGTCCACAAGCTCTCCAATGCTTTTATTAGGATAATATTATTGCTCCAAGCACTAAAATTGCAATTATCATTGCAATTATCTTCGCAAATATCGTTGCATAAATTATTGGAACCGGTAACATTGTATCACCCCGGAAAAATTCGGGCTAAAATTTGGGAGGATAACGGTATGAAAGTCTTGAGAAATGGGCTCTTGCTTGCTGCTCTGATTGAAGTAGCTTTGTGCGTTCCAGCGTTTGCGGCTGGAAAAGTTGTTATTGGTTATTCAGCTCCTGCTCTTCTGGGTGGGCAAGGTCAGATTCAGGCTGGTCTCGTGAACGGCGCTAAGGCGAAGGGCTGGGAAGTGTTGACCATTACGTCCGGGGGTGATGCTCAGAAGCAACTCAACGACATCAATGACTTCATCGCTCAAAAGGTAGATGCCATTGTCGCTGTTCCAGATGACAGCGCGGGTATTTGTCAGGCCGTTAAAGCGGCAAAGGCAGCAAAAATTCCTTTCTACACGATTGATCGTTCGCCATCCGGCTGTGAAATCGATATGGTTGTTCTGTCCGATAATTATCTTGCGGGCAAGCAAGCTGGAGAGGCAATGGTTGCTTTCCTGAAGGAGCGTCATGGCTCTGCAAAGGGTAAAGTTCTGGAAATCACGGGTAATCTCGGCCAGAATGTTGCCCAGTTGCGCGGTGCTGGTTTCAATGACGTCATTAAAAAGAATCCTGGCATCACGGTGATCACCAAGGTGGGTGATTGGGATGCTCCAAAGGGCGTTGATATTGTCCGTGACGTTGCCTCGGCGGAAGCAGATCTCGACGGTATCTACATGCACTCGGATTGCGTTTACTCTGAAGGCACTGTGCAGACTTTGAAAGAACTCGGAAAGGGTGCTGAGTCTGGTCAGAAGGGGCACATCTTCCTGGCTAGCGTTGATGCTTGTCTCTCGGCACTTGAGTTGATGCGTGCTAACAAGTTCGATCACGCCTCTAACCAGCCGATTCCTGATTTTGGAATGCTTGCAGTTGACTTCATTGAGAAGAAACTGAAGGGCGAAACAATCGCCCCAGGCGAAGTAAAAAAGGACGGCACACTATGGTCCCCTGCTCGCGTCGAGAAGTCGGACGTTGGCATGCAGCTCTTCCTCTCCACCACGCCAATCAACAAGTCTAACATGAACGATGAGCGTCTTTGGGGTAATATTGAAAAGAAGAATGGCGGTTGATCCACATCTTCTGAAAACTTAAATGCGGAGGTGCGGTTTTGATGGTTCGAAGCCGCACCTCTAAACTCAAAATATGAACAGGATGGAGAGCAGGAATGGATGATGCCGTTTCCACGCCTGTGGTTGACATGGTTGATATCGTCAAGGTTTTTCCTGGCGTGAGAGCCCTTGATTCAGTTTCTTTTTCTGTCAAATCTGGCCAGATTCATGCGTTGCTAGGTAAAAATGGCGCAGGAAAATCAACTCTGATGCATGTTCTGACAGGGTTATACAATCCTGACTCCGGATCAATCCGCATCAGGGGCACTCAATACGAAAATTTGAATACGGCGCGGGCAAAAGAGGCTGGTATTGCCCTTGTCGCCCAGCACGCGAAATTTGTTCCAGGCTTAAGCATTGCGGAAAATGTCTACAGCGGTATGCTGCCGGTGGGACAATTCGGTTTCGTTGACTGGAAGAAAATGAAACGCGACGCCAGTGATCGGCTTGGTCAGTTCGATATTGATATTGACGTCACCCGGTTGATGGAAGAGACGACTGTTGCCGAGCGGCAGATGATAGAAATTGCGCGGGCACTGTTTGCCGATGCAAGTGTGATTATTCTCGATGAACCCACGGCTCCTTTGCCAAAACATGACGTAGCAAAATTATTTGAATTTGTTCGAAGACAGCGTGAGCGCGGTGCGTCTTTCATCTATATTTCACACTATCTCGAGGAAATATTTGAAGTTGCTGATCACGTAACTGTAATGCGCAACGGCACTGTAGCGGGGTCTTCGCCAGTTAAAGACATCACTCAGCCAGAGCTGATACGATTGATTAGTGGTGCAGATGTCGAGCGCTACAAGAGGGAAGGTAGTTCGATTGGCGGCGCAGTTCTCGAGGTTAAGGGACTAACGCGGCCGGGTGCCTATTCCGAAGTCAATTTGACGTTCCATGGTGGTGAGGTCGTAGGTCTCACGGGACTTGAAGGCAGTGGGCCCGGCGAACTGGCGCGCGGCCTTTTCGGACTGGAGACGCTCGGTGAGGGCAAGGTCACACTCAATTCCGTTCCTTATCGTCACGGAAGCCCCATTGCTGCTCTTCAGCAAGGCTTGGCTTATCTTCCGAGAGATCGTCACGGCCTTGGTATTATTGGAATTCGGAGTGTTCGCGACAATGTATCGCTTTCGGTGCTTGAACGACTGGAACCGCTCTTTGGGCTGATCAACAGTGCTAAAGAGAAAAAACTTGTTCAGGATTATATCGATGTTCTGGGCATCAAGACTCCATCAATGAGCACAGCGGTTGAAAATCTTAGCGGCGGCAACCAGCAAAAGGTTGTTGTCGCAAAACTTGCCGCTACCGAACCAAAAATGCTTATTCTTGATGAACCTACTCAAGGTGTGGATGTTCAGGCGAAGGTTGAGTTACTTCGGATTGTTGATGATTTGAGCAAGCGCGGTGTTGCTGTAGCTGTTGTTTCTGATGAACTCAGCGAGTTGATGGATATTTGTGACAGAATCGTTGTGTTCTATCGCGGCACGATCATTCGGGAATTCCGAAAAGATAGGGATAAGATAACTACCGCAATATTATTGGCCGCTATTGAAGGCGAGACCGTGGAGACAATCAATGCAGGCGTCTAAATACATTCCGACTTTGCTTGATCATTTGATTTGGGTAATTCTCGTCGTTGTTTTTGTGTTCTTCGTGTTTCAGTCACCTGTATTTCTTACATCGACGAATATAACGAATATCCTTACGGCTGCGGCGGTCCTGGGAATTTTGGTTGTTGGTCAGACGTTTGTCCTGATCACGGGAAATTTTGATCTCTCCTCCGAGTCGACGCTAGGGGTCACAGCCCTATTCGGCATGTTTTTGATCGTCCCTGCAACGCCCCCTTATTGGGGCGGAGGCATTATGCTGAATCCCTATCTGGCAATTATCACTATTCTGCTGACTGGTGCGCTAATTGGCTATGTTGTCGGATTTTTGATCACTGTTGGCAAAATGAATAACTTCATTGTGACGCTTGCAATGCTACTTATTCTAAGAGGCCTGATGATGGCTTTTACTCAGGGCAAGCCAATTAGCGGATTGAACTTTGAGCCTGCTGATGTCTATTTTTGGTTAGGTCACGAAGCGCTTTTTGAAATCCCTGATGTTGCTCGAATCCCGCTTGCCGTTGTCGCTACTGCTGCGGTTTTTGGAGTTGGTCATATCATTTTAAATCACCGCCGGTTCGGGCGTGAGCTCTACGCAATCGGGGGCAACAGGAATGCTGCGATCGCCTCGGGTATTGATGCAGATCGTCGAATTCGGCAGGTCTATGTGATGAGCGGTGTATTGGCTGCTCTCGCGGGGTGGATGCTTGCCGGTCGAGTTGGTTCGATTCAGGTCAACCTCGGCGATGGATATATATTCACGGTCATGGCGGCAGCGGTTATCGGTGGCATCAGTCTACAGGGTGGACGTGGAACAATGCTTGGTGCTCTTGGCGGTGTTCTTTTGTTATCGACGATTGATCGGGGCCTAAATCTCATGAGAGTTTCCGTGTTTTGGGTCAAGGTTATTCAAGGCCTAATTATAATGTTGGCCATGTTTATTGATGCCCAGCGTGTTCGTTACCGCACGCCCCATGCGAAGGCATCTGTCCCCTCGGCGGCTGAAACCTCGAATAAGACAGCGTGAGCGTCAGTGAAACTTACGCTCGGAGTGTTGGCAGCCCGTGGGTTGTGGATGCCAAATCAGTGACGCACCGAGATTCAAATGGTATTTGATGTGGGGTTTGTTTCTAAAAATTCTAAATGGTTCAATAAAAAAGAGGGTCTGCTTCATGACAATTTCCTTCGGTCTTCTCGGCGCTGGCCGAATTGGCAAAACTCACGCAACCGCAATCCTAGGAATTCCGGGTGCTAAACTTACGGCAGTTTATGACCCGGTCGATGCTGCTGCTGAACATATTGTGAAGATGTCAGGTGCTCGTCGCGCTTCCGTTGATGAGATTTTGGCCGATAAATCAATTCATGCTGTTTTAATCTGCACACCAACGGATATGCATGCTGATCAGATCGAGCTTGCAGCTAAAGCTGGTAAGGCGATTTTCTGCGAAAAGCCCGTTGACCTCTCTGCTGAACGTGTTCGTGCTTGCCTGAAAGTTGTCGAAGCAACAAAAACAAAGCTGATGATCGGATTTAATCGTCGGTTTGACAACAACTTTGCCGCTGCTCGACACAGCATTGATGTTGGCGATGTTGGCACTGTCGAACTAGTCCAAATTGTATCACGTGATCCTGGCCCTCCGCCACTTGAGTACATCAAGCGCTCTGGCGGCCTATTCCGTGATATGATGATTCACGATCTTGATCTTGCCCGTTTTCTCCTAAACGGAGAAGAAATTGTTTCGGTTTCGGCGACCGGTTCGGTTCTCGTTGACAGCGCGATCGGTGAAGCTGGTGATGTTGATACCGCAACGGCCACGTTGCGGTCAAAGTCAGGCAAAATCGTCGTGATAACGAATTCCCGCCGTGCTACTTACGGCTACGATCAACGCATTGAGATTCATGGATCAAAGGGAGCTGTTAGTGCTGCGAACGTTCATGCCAACACGGTAACCCTTGCAAATGTCGACGGGTATCGTGAAGCTCCGCTGCTGAATTTCTTCATGGAGCGCTACGCAGATGCTTATCGCTCTGAATTGCAGAGTTTTGTAACGGCTATCGAAACTGGAAGCCCGATCTCACCGTCTGGTCTTGATGGGTTGAAGGCACTTGAGCTTGCTGATGCTTGTGTCAAATCGATGCGGAGTAGAGCGGAAGTTGTCGTTGTAGTTTAACGCCACACTTTTTTACGAATTTCTCGTGAAATCAATGGCCGGGATTGACGGTAATTTTCTCCGCCTTCCGGTCATTGGGAGCAAATTTGATGCGAGAACCTAACTATGCCGCTATAATCACCGGAAGTAGCAATTCTGGCTAGCCAAAGGTGATTTCATGACAACCCCATCCTATTATGCTCAACATGGTGGATTACCCAGTCAGACGCAGCTGCTGACAGACCGTGCCGTTTTCAAGGAAGCCTACGCGTTTATCCCGCGGGGTGTCATGCGTGATATCGTGACCAGTTATCTCCCCTTCTGGGACAAAACCCGTGCCTGGATTATTGCGCGCCCACTTTCGGGATTTGCCGAGACATTTTCTCAATATCTTATGGAAGTTGCTCCTAGCGGGGGCAGTGAGACGCCAGAACCGGACCCCAACGCCGAAGCTGTATTGTTTGTTGTCGAGGGCACTTTCATATTAACTCTCCTTGGAAAAACTCATGAGATGCGCCCTGGCAGCTATGCCTTTATTCCACCCAGCGCTCAATGGAGTCTGAAAAATACAAGCATCGAACCTGCTCGTTTCCATTGGATTCGGAAGGCTTATGAGGCCGTTCCCGGTATCGACCTGCCTACCGCTTTCGTCGTTAATGAGCAGGAAATTTTGCCAATATCCATGCCAGATACGAATGGGGTTTGGGCAACAACGCGATTTGTTGATCCGTCAGATATTCGTCATGACATGCATGTAACCATCGTCACCTTTGAGCCCGGCGGAGTCATTCCATTTGCGGAAACACATGTGATGGAGCATGGGCTTTATGTTCTAGAGGGTAAGGCGGTATATCGACTCAATCAGGATTGGGTTGAGGTTGAAGCGGGTGATTTTATGTGGCTGCGCGCTTTTTGTCCGCAGGCATGCTATGCGGGAGGGCCGGGACGTTTCCGTTATCTGCTTTACAAAGATGTAAACCGTCAGATGAAGCTTTCTATCCGATGAGTTACTTCATTCATCCGATTCCATTGACCAAGAGTGCTTTTTTCCCTTTCGGTGACGTGATTGAGGCTGAAGGCACTACATTAACGCATATTAATCAGGGGTTCGGTCGCCGTTATAATGATTTGGCAGATGTTCAGATTGCAGCGGAGGGGGGCTCGACAAATGTGAGCGTTATCGTTGGCTCGGTCAGGCCGCATCCCGTTGCAATTCAGGTCATGGAGCGCCACCCGCTCGGCAGTCAGATATTTTACCCATTACAAGAGCGTCCTTGGTTGGTTGTTGTCTGTACTGATCCTAAGGATCCTGAAACCTTTCGTTCATTTCACGCGACAGGTCGTCAGGGAGTGAATTACGCGCGGGGCGTCTGGCACCATCCGCTACTTGTCCGCGAGAATGACAGCCGATTTCTCGTTATTGATCGCAAAGGGCCCGGCGATAATCTTGAGGAATATTGGCGCGACGCAGCAGATATTGTTTTGGCGGTTGAGCCGCTTTAGTCTTGGCTCGTTTAATCAGGGCAAGATTTTTCTAGGGTTCAGAAGACCATTTGGATCAAACGCAGCTTTTATCGAGCGCATGAGTTTAAGCCGTGTCGGGTTCCCCCAATTTATCAGTGTTTTTTGCTTTTCAACACCTATTCCGTGCTCAGCAGAAAATGAGCCACCAGATCCCTTAATCGGTTCGTAGATGCATTCGGATATCTGCTCCCCTAGCGCAGTTGGTGGGACTTCACCGGTCACTGTGATGTGCAGATTTGAGTCACCTAAATGTCCGAGAACAAACAAAATCAAGCTTGAATCAATCTTATTGAGGGTACTTTTAAGGCCATTGAAGTAAGCGTCAAGCTGCTGATGTGGCACTGATACGTCATACCATAAGCCGCCCGGATAGCGGCGATCTACGGCCCAATCTTCCCTCACTCTCCAAACATCAGATATTTCGCGTTCCGATTTGAGCCCCAGAGCATCCATATATCCGTCTGTTGCAGCACACCCAGCGAGCACTTTTTCGGCCATGCCGTCAAAATCATCCTGTCTGTCCAGCTTTGTTTCAATAATGACGAACACGGATCCACTTGAAGCAAATGCGACGAGTGAGTTGAAATTCAGCAATGTTGCCGTAACTTCAAAATGTGAGCGCCACATGATTTCGCTTCTGAGCACTTTAACATCTGCTTCTCCCACGATGCGGCGCAAAGCCTGTATCGCTGCTTTCGCTGAATCGAAAGAAATCAGGAATGTGGCGGTACGGGTATGAATTGGTTCAAGCCGGATTACTGCTTTTGTAACAATTCCTAATGTTCCCTCTGATCCGATGATTAGTTGCTTGATATCATAGCCGATATTTGATTTCAGGACAGTTATGAGATCATCAAACACTGATCCATCCGCCATGACAGCCTCAAGACCGAGAACGCGGCTACGCATACTACCATTTCGAAATGCTTCCATGCCACCCGCATTGGTTGCGATCATGCCGCCAATCGTGCAGCTATCGCGGGCGCCGAGGTCGATTCCTGCAGATAGTCCTAAAGCAGCCGCCGCCGCGTTTAATGCGCTAAGTGTGACGCCGCTCTCGACGATGGCGAATTGTCCCAATGGGTCGATATGCAAGATTTTTTGTAAGCGGCTTGTCAGTAAGGTAATTTGTCCCGGGGTGGATTTTCCACCGCCTACTAGTCCGGTTCTACCACCAAGGGGAACTATGGAGACGATTTGGTTGTTACACCATTTCACGAGATCTTGAACTTGGGAGATAGATTCTGGCGTTACGACAAGTCTGGAATTAAGGTTTTCTGTGTCGAAACCTGGGTCAAATCGATCAACTGAACTACCAAAATGAACGTTTTCATTACCTAAAATCGCTTTCAGGGCTTCAATTTTATCAGAACCAAGTGATGCACTCATTTTATGTCCAACACAGAGGTTTGCAATTCGTATTGCATTGATTTTGTGTCAAAATTAGTCAAACAGAGCCCGCTTTTAAATGCTTTCTGCATTTCTTCTCTAACTCTTAAGCGTTCTGATAGAGCAAAATCTGGGTCGTTTGTTAGCAATGTGCCAAAATCGGCAGGTATTTTTATACGGGATGCGGATGTGAAATCGGAAATTGGAGAGATACCTTCCGCTCTTGCACGAACACGATCTGATCCGAGATACCAGTCTGCAACGATGCGGTCAGACGGCGCGCCGGCGTTCAAGCCTTTCATTTTGCCATAAAAATCAGTGTGATAGATCGTACACACCGCCCCCAATTTTCCAAGATTGAGTGCTGCATTAACCGCCCTGATCGGGTCAAATGTCCAGCGGATGTGTGTGATTGCCCTCTTGAGGCACCAGTCACGCTGGTACCATTTGAGCTGGGCACCCAGCCCAAGGCCGCGGTCCTTCGGGTGAACGGCTAGCAGGTGCGAATGCTGCAGGTGTGGCTCTCTCGTCGGAAAACCGAAGACAAAGCCAATCAGGTCTCCGTCCTTGAAAGTGCCGGCCGCTATTCCGCCTTCTGCTTGAATAACCATCATAATATCGCCCGGAACGACGACTTCGTCCTCACCCCAAACGGCATATTGGAGCTCTTCGGCGGCGCGGAACTCGTCCATACCCTTCAGATCGCGCATCAGAACGTCGTTCATCGGCTAAAAGTCTCGGTTGAGACTGTCACCTCGTCGAGAAATGAACGATCAAGCGTAACTCCGATCCCCGGACCTGAAGGAACCGGCATAAGTCCATCTTTTGTCTCGAGTTTTTCATGCACGATATCGCGGGCGAAATATCGGCTGGCACTTGAGGTGTCGCCGGGTTTCCGAAAATTCGAAAGGGTCGACAAATGGATGTTGTGGGCTCGACCTATCCCAGCTTCGAGCATCCCGCCGCACCAGACAGGAACGTTGTAAGCCTCGCAAATATCGTGGATTTTCCTGCTTTCGAGGTGGCCACCGACGCGACCGGCTTTGATATTGACGATCCGGGTTGCGTCCGTCTGAAGGGCGTGGCGGGCGTGCTGGACGGAACGGATGCTTTCATCCAGACAGATTGGTGTCGAGAGCCGTTGCTGGAGTGTCGCATGGTCATGAATATCGTCCCAAGCGAGGGGTTGTTCGATATAATCGAGGGAAAACGCATCAAAACGGCGCAGTAAGGCCATATCGGCAAGGGAATAGCTTGTATTGGCGTCTACGCTCAAGGCGGTGTCGGGGAAGGCAGAACGGACCTTTTCGAGGAGTTTTATGTCGTGGCCGGGCATGATTTTCAGCTTAATGCGCTTGTAGCCCTGCTCGACATGGCTGCGGACGCGTTCCAGTGTTTGCTCGATAGGGCCGATGCCGAGCGATACTCCGACCGGAATTGCCTCTCCAGCGCCTCCCAGAGCCGTTTTAAGGGGCAAGTCGAGGGATTTTGCCCATAGGTCCCAGAAAGCCATCTCCAGCGTCGCCTTGGTCATCTGATGGCCGCGCCAGGGGGTCATCAGGGGTGCCAGTGCCTCGGGATTGGCGAAGCTGTGGCCGACGACGGCAGGGAGCAAGACCTCTCGCATTAAGTTCATGGCAGAAGGTATTGATTCCTCTAGGAAATCCGGGAGCGGGTCCATGACGCCTTCGCCATAGCCTTCAAGGCCATCGCTTTTGAGAATGAGCAGGGGAAACAATTTCTCTGTCATTGTACCGACAGAAATAGTAAAAGGATTCAATAACTTAAGGCGAATGAGACGGAGCTCGGCGCTGTCGATTTTAAGGGGTGATCTGGTGGGGGTTGGCATGGCGGCGCTCACCGGCTTGGGTTGGTGGAAGTATTGATCAATGTATTCGAAATATCAAGTTTATATGAATATTTTCTCATAATAAAAACTTCCGTTTTCTATTTTGCATTTCAATTTTTATTCGGCACCAGAAAATCAAAATCGCAACCGTCATCTGCCTGCATAATATGTGTATCGTAGAGATATTGATAACCGCGCGATTTTGGCTTGACCGGAATGATCAATTCCAATCGTCTTTTTGACAATTCATCTTCACTGACCAGAACGTCAATCGAGCGATTTGCAACGCTGATTTTTATACGATCACCGTTCTTCACCAATGCCAGATTTCCGCCCGACGCGGCATCGGGGGCGACGTGCAGAATGATAGTGCCATAGGCGGTGCCGCTCATGCGCGCATCGGAAATCCGCACCATGTCCTTAATTCCTGCTTTGGCGAGCTTGGACGGGATCGGAATATAACCTGCTTCGGGCATCGCCGACTCGCTTGTCGGGCCTGCATTCTGCAAAATGAGGCAATCATTCGGGGTTACGTCGAGATCCGGGCTATCGATACGGCTTGCAAGGTCTGCCAGCGACGAGAACACAATCGCGCGTCCTTCTGTCTCGAACAAGGCCGGATCAGCGGCGGCGCGCTTCATAATGGCGCCGCGCGGGGCTAAATTGCCGAAAAGCGCGACAAGTCCGCCCGTATCGCGCACCGGATCGGCAAAGGGGCGGATGATTTCGCGATCAACCCAGGGATGGGCCTTCTCGATCCGCTCGCCGATGGTTTCACCTGTGATGGTCTCGCAATCGAGATGCAGGAGATGTTTCAATTCACGCAAAACGGCCGGAATTCCGCCTGCTGCGTGCAAATCCTCCATGTAGCCGACGCCTGTGGGCTTCAAATCGACAAGAACGGGCGTTGTTTCGCTCAGTTCATTCATGTGGCGCAGGTCGATGGTGTGGCCAAGGCGGCCTGCAATTGCGGTGAGATGGATGATTGCATTGGTCGAGCCGCCAAGGGCCAAGAGGACGCGAAGCGCGTTCTCAAACGCTTTATGCGTCATGATCCGGCTTGGTTTACGCTCCGATCCGATGAGTGACACGGCCAAACGGCCGGTCTCTTCCGCCATGCGCAGGCGGTCGGAATCGACCGCAGGGATCGTGGCAGAACCAGACGGCATCATGCCGAGCGCCTCGGCCAGAGACGCCATTGTACTGGCGGTGCCCATGACGGCGCAGGTGCCCGCTGTGGAGGCGAGACGCTGCTCGACCGCGGTTATCTCGTCGTTACTCACGGAACCCGCGCGATATTGGGCCCAAAACCGGCGGCAATCGGTGCAGGCGCCAAGGCGTTCGCCGCGATGCTTGCTGGTCGACATCGGCCCGGCGACAAGCTGGACGGCGGGGATATCCGCCGACGCCGCACCCATGAGCTGGGCTGGAACCGTCTTGTCGCAGCCGCCTAAAAGTACAACAGAATCCATGGGTTGCGCCCGGATCATCTCCTCGACATCGATGGACATGAGGTTGCGGAATTTAAGGCTGGTCGGGTTGAGGAAGACTTCGCCGAGCGAGATGGTCGGGAATTCGACGGGCAGGGCGCCGGCGGCCAGAACGCCGCGTTTGACGGCCTCGATCAGCTCGGGGAAATGTCGATGGCAATTGTTGAAGCCGCTCGCGGAATGGGCAATGCCGACAATTGGACGGTCGAGCATCTCGCGGCTATAACCCATTGAACTTGCGAAGGATCTTCGCAAATAAAGGCTGAAATCCCGGTCGCCATATTGGGTGAGGCCGCGGGCGAAACCGTGGCTCTTCTGGTTGTCATCAGGCATGATGGTTCCTCCTGCCGACGGGCTCAGCTGTCGTGTGCCCTGCTCCTAAAGGGACAGTATAGATCCGAGACAGAGATGATCTCATTCCGTTTGCATAAGTATCGTTCAAGGTTTCATCCGAAATATAGATCGCACTTTTCAGGGATTGTTTCCAATTCCGTGTCCAGATTAGGTCATATAGAAGCGGAACAACGCGCCTAGATGACCGGTAAAACAGGCCGATGTCCATGGAAAAAATCGACGATTCCCATGGACATGAAAAACGGGAGCATTTGGCGGGGGATGAATGTCCGAAAGTGTCACTTGGAACGCGAACAAATTTGACGCAGAATAGGCTGAAGCCGATCCGGGCTCATGAGAGGCCCGGGAACAAACGACAGGGAGATGAGAATGCAGCCGACAGGGATGGAGCGCGTCAAGCTTGGGCGCACAGAAGTTCAGGTAACGCCGATCTGCTTTGGTACGTCGGGCCTTGGCGACATGCCCGACACCTATGGCTACAGCGTGGACGAGGAGCGCGCGCGGCAGACGTTGCGGGCGATCCTGACTGGCCCGGCCAACTTTATCGACACGTCCCGCAATTACGGCTTTGGCCGGAGCGAGGAGCGGATCGGCGCGGCGCTTCGGGAGATGGGCGGCAAGCCTCAGGGGTTTGTGCTGTCGACCAAACTTGACCGCGACTCCGAGACCAACCGGTTTGATGCCGATGTGGCGCGGCGCTCGCTCGAGACAAGTTTGAAGGCGCTCGGTGTCGACCAGATTGATCTGCTCCATCTGCATGATCCGGAACATGCCGAGTCGATTGCGGAGATTACGGGCCCGAACGGGGCCATTGAGGCGCTGTTCAAGATGAAGGAGCAGGGGCTCGCGAAGGCGGTGGGGCTGGCGGCG
>Ga0209358_10000273_pt1 | contig 46978 bp, 12 predicted proteins | sample LauGreFa1BDMLBSN_2_FD_187574 | JGI IMG/M metagenome (GOLD analysis project Ga0209358, IMG submission 187574) | Freshwater lake microbial communities from Lake Michigan, USA - Fa13.BD.MLB.SN (SPAdes) (version 2) | ecosystem: Environmental > Aquatic > Freshwater > Lake | place: Lake Michigan, USA... | reverse complement strand
GCGTGACTAACAAGAGAGACCCTCAGGCAATGGCTTGGGGGTTTTTCACTAATATTTGTTTCTCAACACATTAAGTATTACTTTTAAAGCTGGAAGAAATTTTGTAAATTATAATAGGAGAATATGCAACCTATAAGAAAACCAGACTTAAAGGCGCCAAGATTTAGAAAGCCTGTTACTAAAACAGTAACGGCAGCAACATTAAATGCTTTTAAAGAAAAGCATAAAGGTTATGATGATGTGGACTATTTAACGTTTAAAAACGTTATAGCAACACATTGTGAGAAGATATGGAGAACGGTAATCAATACACGAGATGGTATTGAGTTACCAGAAGGGTTAGGATATGTATTTATTGGCGCGTGTCCTGCAAGAAAAAAGCAGGTTGTAGACTATAAGAAGTCTTTTGAGTGTGGTTACAAAGTGAGTACAATGAACTGGGAAACAGATGGTACTATAGGTAAAATATTTTTCTCAAACTATAATAGTAAGTATAAGATTAAAGATAGAGAGATATGGGCGTTTAATCCAGTACGGCAATTTAAACGTGAGTTTGCTAAAGTATATCCTGAGAAATGGAAGATGTACTTAAGTATAGATAAAACAAAACCCGTATCTCAACTATACTTTAATCCTAAAAAGTATATTGATTATAATCTGCATATGCCGGATGATGATTTTTTACTTTCAGTATATAATGAATTTGAATTTTAAAAGATATGACTACAATAGGAGAAGCAGTATCTAGAGTTAGAAACATAGTAAAGGGTTCAACTGAGGACGCCTTTCTTACAGATAGATACATATTTAGCTTAATAATGAAACATGCAAAGTTCTTTATTAAGAAGCAAGATAGCCTTAATGAGATATTAAGGTTTAATAGTTTCTTTAGAAGGCTCCCATGTGTTGATCTTATTGAGGTAGATAAAGTTGAGGCGTGCTGCGATGTTAAATCAAACATCATGGTAAAGCGTACTAAAGATAAAATTCCCGGAGTAATGGATAGCTCATATGGACCATTATTTAGAACTGTAGCTTCAGTGGATGATTCTACTCAAGTATATAAAACAGAACCAGCCTTATATAACTCTATGGCTAAAACATCAGGCTACAAATACAATAAACAAAAGTACTATTGGTATTTGAATGGGTACTTGTATTTTCCTAATGTAGATTGGGAAGCAGTATCTGTAGAGGGTATCTTTGAACAAGACCTTTCACCATATACCTGTGATACTCAACCAGACTGTGTTAAAAGACAAGATCAACCTCTTATTGTACCAGATTATTTATTTAGCCAAATTGAGGCTCAGGTATATAACGATCTTAAGTTTAGCATGTCTATTCCTTCAGATACCGCAATTGATGATAAACAAAGTTTACTAAGACCTTAACATGAACTACAATTACACACTAAAATATAGAACCTTTGAATCTCTTCTTGAAGATGTCAAGATTGATTTAAGAACTCTTACATTAGAGAATAGAATTGATCCTGCACAACTTATCAAAGTTGCAATGCGTGTTAACTATGATTTAGGTCTTAGAATTAATATGACTAAGGAGACTATTCTTGAAGTTGAAAAAGGAAGAGTGCGTTTACCAGAAGACTTTTATGTCATGAACTATGCTCTTGGCGTATCGCAAGGGTATGACTTAATTGTACCTGCTCAAGGTACTAATGTTCAGGATGTTACACCAACATGGAGACCTTGGGTAGAGCAAGCATATTGCACTAATGATTCATTACCACAACAACCGGTATGCTTTAGTAAATGTGAAAAAACTTCAGAGTATCAAATTATTCAAGTAGTAAATACTGAAAGAAGAGCATATAAAAACTTTTTTCCTTTAAGATTTAGAAATTCTAAATATGTAGATTGCAATTGGCCAAATCTTTTTCACTCACATGTTGATGAAGCTTGGATTAAAGATGGTTGGTTATATACAACATTAGAAACTGCTTCTGTTTATATTAACTATCAAGGAACATTTACAGATGAAAACGGCGACCTATTAATACCGGATCATCCAATGCTTAATGAGTATTATGAGTATGCAGTTAAAAAACGTATACTTGAAAACTTAGTAATGGATGGAGAAAATGTAGCAGCACAATATCAACTTGTATCACAAGAATATAGAGCTGCTAGAAATAATGCACTTACTATTGTTAATACTCCTAACTTCTCCGAAATGGAAAAACTATGGGCTATGAACCGTAAAGCCATGTATGGTAAATATTATGATATGTTCAAGTCTTATTTTCCATATGCACCAAATTATAGAACAAATAACGCTGTCTAAATATGGCTAAGAAAGTATCAGGTAAAAGTGGTAAAAGCAGTGGTACTACCACAATGATCACTGCGCAAAGTGACACTTTTTCAAAAGGTTTAGTAAAAGATTACGATGATGTTTATTTCCCAGAGTCGTGCTGGTCACATGCACGTAATGCTGTAAATAATTCAACAGATGGTAACGTAGGTGTTTTAGGCAATGAGCCTTCTAATACTTTATGCGTTCCTCCTGGAGCTCAAACAACAGCACCATATCAAATAAACGGTGCAATACATGTGTTTGATGATAAGTGGGTTATTACTTCAGGAGAAAATGGTAATTCGGAAATTGGGTTATTTGTAGCAAGTACTTGTTCTTATTATACTATTGTTAATGATCCTTGTTTAAATTTTACAAAATATAATGTTGTAACTGGTGAGGCAAAACAAAACTATGATTGCTCTTTTCAAGTATATTTTGTAGATGGTAATAATCCCGATAGAGCTTTAAACATCGGTGACATTAGAAATGCACCATTTGATCAACCTTGGCCTGGTGTTCCTTATATTACACAAGATATAAACTCAGGACCATGTGAGGATTGTAAACCAATATATCCATTACAGCTAGATTGTGAAAAAATTAGAATAGCTAAAATTGTTAAGACGCCATGTGTTGAACTTACTAAAAGTTTATCAGGTGGTACTTTACTTAACGGATCATACTTTGCGTTTGTAGCGTATGCTTTAAATGGAGAACGTGTAACCGACTATTATCCACCTAGCAATATTCAATCTTTGTTTAATCATGATAATATTAGCGAAGGTTTACAGCTAGTAATCAATGATATGGAAACTGATTTATATAATCAGTTTGAGCTTGTAATAGTAAAGTTTGTTAATCAACAAACTGTTGCTAAGCGCATTGGATTATATAGCACAAACTCAAGAACTGTTGAAATTCCTGAAATACCGGATACATTACAAGATGTACCTTTACCATCATTAGTAGTAAGAAATGCTATAACAGAAACTTCTGAGGGTATTTTTTCAGTAAATGATTATTTAATTAGAACATCACCTAAGTCTAGATTTAGTTTTAACTATCAACCTTTAGCAAATCAGATATCTGCTAAATGGGTAGTTACAGAATATCCTGCCGATTACTATTTTAAAGGTGGTAATGTTAATGGTTATATGCGTGATGAAATCTATGCGTTTTTTATTCGCTGGGTTTATAATACAGGAGATACATCATCGTCATATCATATACCAGGACGTCCAGCGTATGGCTGGGAAACTGCACAACCTTCTATAACTAATGATGTTATAAATAATGAAACTGCAGTTTGGCAAGTATACAATACAGCGTTTATTACCGATCCTGGGTTATCTATAACTCAAGGTGATGGTGGTATTATAACAGCTAAGGGGAGAATGGGTTACTGGCAATCAACTGAGATTTATCCAGATAATCAACCTGTTGTTTGGGATGCAAATAACGCGGATCACCCTTGGACAGCACCAGCCTCCTACCCATACCCAAACACTAATCTTAATAGTGATTATGATTTATGTGGTAAAGCACTGCGTCATCATAAAATGCCAGCTGATATTATATTTTATAATAGCAATGGTTCTGTATCATATAATGATGCATCTAATCATATTGTAAGTAATGCTGATAACTCACCTGCAAGAATACGTATACTAGGAGTAGAATTTGATAATATCTTACCACCATTAGATAATCAAGGTAATGTTATACCTGGCATTGTAGGTTATGAGATTTTAAGATCTTCTCGCCAAGGTAATAAAACAGTTATTGCAAAAGGTATTATAAACAATGTAAGATCTTATAAGGAAGATAAAGATGGTGCTGATGAAATTCTTTATCAAAACTATCCTTATAATTCTTTACAACCTGACCCATCTTTATCTACTAAAGATATACCAGGTGGACCTGATGATAGTGGGCAAGATTATCCACCACCTAGTAAAGTATTTAGAGATATATTTACATTTCACTCTCCTGATTTGCAAGTTATATCACCATATTTAGCTTCACAAGAAGTTGTTTTATATGGACAAAGAGGGTATGTAAATAACGTTGATGGTACTTTTAGTGAAGTACCAGAGCATCCTAAACATAAATTAATTACAGACTTAGCATTTATAACAGCTGTTATAGTTGGTATGGCTGAAGCTATGGTGAAAACCAGAGGTCGTAAAACAAGATCTCAACAAGGTCCTAAAGAATTATGGTTAGGTCAATATAATGAACCTATTAATGGTAATGCATTAAGCGGTGGTGGAGGTACTTGGGTTGTAGGGGGTGCTGGAACTCAATCACCAATAAGTGGTGGAGCAATAAGTGGCTTAGAGGGTAGCACACCTAATGATTGGTGGAATACGAATCCTATTCCAGATAGTGCTAAATTTGAAACCACAGCTGGCGCTAATGTTGGTTTATACTATAATAATACTGGTGCTCCAACAGATGTGGATGATCAAGTTCAAAATTCAAACAATCTTCTTAACTTTTGGCATGCCGCATTTGGTATAGGTAATAATTACGATGTCAGTGGTTTTTATACCGCCCTTGATGGTAATACTGGTTATAATAACTCAAAAGTAAAAATAGGATTTAGTGAGAACTTAGATCTTGAGGTTCCTGGTCAACAAATGCTACCAAGTTCAATAGCAGGTGGATATGGTATTGTTTCATTCATGAGCTATTGGGGTATGGGTGTTTCTAATTTTTTACAATTGGTATATGCTAGTGTAAAATATAGACAGTATGCCTATAGATATTTATCACATGGTGATTTAACAAATAACATTATCGGTAATGTTCAAATAGGTAACTACCGTCGTAAAATTGAAAGATCCTACTATTTAGATAATTTACTTCAAACATTTCCTGCAGTTGATAATACTCAAGTTAGTTATAGAGTAAATAATCTTTATAGATCAAGGTCTGTTATGTTTGAAACAAGCAGTAATATTAATGATCCAAGTCTTGTAGATAATTCCCTTACAACTATAGGTGTTCAATTTAATATTGATGGTAGTAGTGATGCAGGTCAAACTGCAAATGAATATGATTTTTTAGATATTATTAAATCAAATTTTAGTACAACTGCTTCATCATACTATGCGGGATTTAAAATAAAAAGACCTAATCTCTATGGTCAAATTGATAGTGTATTACAAGTTCCTTCAGGTTGCAGAACTATTGTAAAACCAATTGATGGTAATTTTGGTTCATGTAGTAATACTACATTTGCAACATTGACGCAAAACGATAAGGGTAAGAAAGTACCTGGATCTATTGTGTATGGTGGTGATGTATATATAGGAAGGTATACCGAAAAAAATACTTTCTTCTATTTTAGAGATTGGCTTTATGGTCAACCAGATGGTACCCAGTTTGATTACGGGCTACACTACATGATATCATATCCAAGATACTGGGCTAACTTTACTGAGTATGATTCAATGGGTGCATTAGGTAGTATGGTTCTAGATTTAGCAACACTTTCTCCTAATAGTAATAACTGGGATATACCTTCTAATAATCATCACCTTGATAGAAGAAATTTTGGAAACTCTGGCGCACTAGGTGGTGCAACATCAGGAGCATTTAATCCTAATTTTAGATTTGGTGTAAAGAATGCATTCTTTTATTTATTCCAATCTGGGGTTAGAGATTTCTTTGTAGAAACAGAACTTAATATAAGTTATCGTGATTGGGGTAACCAAGATGATCAAAGATTTTATGATCCATACAGATATGCGGATACTGAAGCACTATTTGAACCAAGTATTATCAAAGCTGGTAATTTCTTTAAGTATGATATGTCTCTTGGTATCTCTAAGACGTATCATGATTTAATTAGCTGGGGTAATGTTCAACCTATTAGTTACAATCCATATGTAGCTGAGAACTGTTTTACTTATTATCCTAACCGTCTTATATATTCTTTGCCTCAAAACCTAGAGGCAGTTAAAGATTACTGGCAAGTCTTTTTAACATTTAACTATAAAGACTTTAGGTCTAAGGTGATATCTGTTAAACCATATGACCAAAGTGGTGTAATAATTTTTACCGAAAAGGATTCACCAGTAATGACACGTACTGTAGAAAATCTTGAATTGGATTTAGGTACAAAGATTAATATCGGAGATGGTAGTTTATTCTCGCAACCATTGCAAAGTTTTAGTAATGCAGACTCTGCTTATCAATATGCATCTACTCAAGATCCGTTGAGCGTTATTAATACTCCATTAGGACTATATTATATTGCTCAAAGCCAAGGTAAAATATTTGGTATTGGTCAATCTTTAGAAGAGATTTCTACAGCAGGATTAAAGTGGTGGTTTGCAAAATACTTACCATATAAACTTTTAGAAGATTTTCCAGATTTTGAACTAGTGAGAAACCCTATAGCAGGTATTGGTTGTCAAGCATCATTTGACAATAAAAATCAAATTATATACTTTACTAAAAGAGATTTTAAATTAAAAATAGATGCGCCTTCGGGACTTGTCTATGATAAGAAGGATATCTTTAACAAGGTTATTAATGGTCAAGTTACTTCAATAACTGTAACGCTAGGTGATCCATTATACTTTGAAGATGCATCTTGGACAGTAAGTTATGATCCTAAAGCTAAAGCATTTATCTCATTCCATGACTGGCATCCTGATTTAATGATGCCATCTAAGATGAGCATTCTTACAACTAAGGGTCCTAACATTTGGAAGCATAATGAAAGTACTTCAAGCTATACAAACTTCTATGGGGTAGATTATCCATTTGAGGTAGAAGAAGTAGTTTCTAATGGACAAACTGTTATATCTATTAAGAGTATGGAATACATACTTGAGGCTTATGTTTATAGCCAAGATGGTTATGACAGATTCCATGTACTTGATTACAACTTTAATAAAGCTATAGTATATAACTCTGAGCAGGTATCTGGTGAGTTACGATTAAACTTACACCCAAAGAACAACCCGGCTCTTGCGATGCAGTATCCTACATATACACCAACATACGTAGACATACTATATTCTAAAGAAGAGAATAAATACCGTTTTAATCAATTTGTAGATTTAACTAGAGACCGTGGTGAATACACTGGATTTGTAACTCAGATGTGGGATACACAAGCAAATGGTTATATATCTTTGTTAAACCCTAATAATATTAATTATAGTAAGCCAGCTTTCCAACGTAAAAAGTTCCGCCACTATGTAAACAGATTAAGACTTATTAGAGAAAATGCACCTGGTCAAAATAACACCAAGATGCTTTATAAGATTAACAATATGAAAGAAACTTTATCTCCTCGCTAATGGCTAAAGTAAGTAAATATGGACAATGGAAATATCCTGGTGAGGATACTATTATTCCAAGTGGTAATATAACAATGAAGGGTGTACCATACCCTGTATTGGGTATTGATAATTTAGGCAATGCTAAAATGATGCAGCCTGGAGGTAACTATACATTTCCAGGTACTGCCGTATATGAAATACCTATGATGGCTTATGGTGGAGATATCTCAGTACCAAGTCTTAAAAAAATTAAGATAAAGTCTTTACCTAAAGCTCAAACTGTAGGTGAATTTAATCCCAACTATGATGTTAGCAAAAGTCTTGCTGAAAACATGGAGCTTAATAGAAGAGCTCAAGTCATGGGTTGGAATTCCGTAAAAGACTATGAAGCATCAGGTTGGGGGCAAAATGAATTAGCTTTAAAACAAAAGGCTTTAGTTAACAATCCACAAGTTCAACAAGTAGCTAAAACGGCTACAGAAATGAATCCAGAATTAGCTAATGTACAAGCTAGACAGGATCAACTTTATTCTAACAATACCAGCGGAGCTCAAAAAGCAGTTAATCAAGCTTACTATACTTTAAGTAATCCCTTAGATGCATTAGGTCATTATTCAAAATATGGATATGTACCTCAAGGTAATGTGGGTAATTATGGCTATAGAGAAGATAGTGATGCTTTTGCTTCTACAGTAAACATGTACAATCCTATGGCATGGTTAAATGCTTTTTATAGGCTTTCACAGGATATTCCTAAAGAAGAATCATGGACGACACTTCGTGGAGGAGCTAACATGATGTTTGATGCTTTAGAGGCGGCACCCTTACTAAAGGCTGCACGTCCTATTGCAGAAGCATCTCTACCCATATTTCAAACATTAGATGAGATAGGTACTGCTAGTAGGGGTCTTAGTCCAAATGTTTCATCTGGCTTTTTTAATAAAAACTATAGTCCATTATTTAAATTTGCTGATACATATGGATATGTACCAGATTATTCTGTAGGAAGAATTCCTGCAAATTTTGAATTTTCTAGTCCAAGTATTTATAGAAATATTAACCCTGGAGATTTAGAACTTGCTAAAAGATTAAACTATGTTGTATCACCATATGAAAGTAAAGTTGGTGTTGATGCAGCATTAAATGAGGCTAATGCACAATATCTTAAAAACTATTATTTTGGTAGAGGTGCAACACCACAAGGAACAGGTGGTAGATTACCTGGTACGGCTGGTAATGTTGATGGTTATTATCCATTTTTTATGGAGGGTACTCAATTATTTGATAGAGGATTAAGTCCAAGACCACTTCTTAGATTTAATCCAGCAAAGGCACCTAACGTAAATATTAATGAATCTTTTCTTGGTGCGGAAAACTATAACTTTCAACCTAAAACACATACAAATTATAGAATAGCGGTTCCTAATAAAAGCACAAGACAATTGTCTAATTATGAGACTTTATACTGGGATCCAAAATTAAATACGTATGTACCAGAGTTAAAAAAAGAAGGCGGCTCTTTACCTAAAGCTCAAATTGGCTATTTAGAAGATGTTACTCAAGAAGAAAGTGATTACTGGAATCAAAGTTATAACAAATGGAGAAGTAAAAATCTTTCATATAGAGATGCATATGATGCAGCAACAGCTGATGTAAACACACAACGTGGACCATCTCATCCAAATTATGTATATAATTCAAATGGCTATTTACCAAATGAAGATTCTGGTGTAATTTATACAGCACAAAAACCAAAACCTTATGAGCATCTTCAGGATTGGCCAGATTTTAACGAGTCTTACCAAGCTACTAACTTTCATTATAACACAGATGATGCTAAAAGATGGGAAAAAGACTGGTATCGAGAAAGAGCAAAATTACCACAATTTAGAGGAATTGCTGAAAAAAGATTTAATCTTGCGGAAGATATAAACATGCAACCTTGGGGTGAAAGTAGTTGGTTAAAATCTGAGGCTCCTGGTGCAGGCGGTTATTATTCACCCACATACAAGAGTGTAAATATACCTGGTCATAGTTTTGGGCGTCCTTTACTTTATACTCATGAGAGAAGTCATTGGTATGATTATAATGCACCTCAGTTTCCTAATTATAATAATTATGATCCAGTTTTAAATAGCATTATACCTAGTGAGTATAGAGTACCCGGTAAAGAAAACGCATCAGATAAAGTAGATAATAAAGAAAGTATATACTTACCATTTACTGATAAAAAGACTGGCTATGGTCTTGACTATTATTATGATCCTACAGAAGTAAGAGCTCGCATAAATGAATGGCGTAGACGATTGAATATAGATCCTACAAAAAATTATAGCAATGAGGAGCTTCAAAAAATGATTGATGAGGATATAAATTCTGGAGATGATACTAATTTTGATTTATATAAAATTATTAGAGGTAGAGGTGACCTGCTAAAACGGCTTCATGATGCTTATGTATCTAATGATACACCAAATGAAGATGAGTTGGCTAAAGCTCAAGCTGGAGGATCTACTGAAGAAGAAATACTTGCAAATAGAAATAGAGCATTTCAAGATATTATTGTAGATGATGAAATGTTTGATGAAGGTGATTTTGAGTTATATTTAGATCAAGCTCAAACTATTGGAAGTGTTAAAAAAGGTAAGACTTTATTTGGCAGACCCTACCAGGTTGTTGAAACGGAAGCTGGCCCTACTATATCAGGCTATGAAAGACCTGGTGAGACCACACGTGTAAAAACGGTATATTACAAAAATGGTAATGTTGCCAAGCAGATTATTGAAAACGATGAGAGGGGTGGTACTGAAACAACATGGCATGATAAAGATGGTAAAGTTACAGCAGTAGAGAACAGTATGGGATACCGTACATTCTCAAATGGTTACTTTGACTATACCAATAATCCAGATTATGAAACATCAAAAAGAAGGCAAGATGAATCTGAGTTTTTTGATTATCGTAATAAACTAGATGCTTTTCTTAAAAGAACTAAGTTAAACTTAGAAAACATGTCTAAAGAAGGTAGTCAACCAGGTGATAGTTATAATACTGTTTGGCCAGATTGGGAAAATGATAGGTTTAATTATACACGTACCAAGAATCCAAGTATTAGAAAATCAAATGCTAAGTTTCAAGGTGGTGGCTTGCCAGATGATTATCAAGATTTTTTAGACTACAGCGAAACAGCGCCTGAGAATAGAAGACCTGACTCCGAATGGCAATATGGAAATCCTAGGCAGTATGATCACTATGGTATGTGGGATGCATTAGGTAAACCTAAAACTTTTGAAGAAGCTTTAGCAAATTATCCTCAATGGCAACCCGATCCTGGTGATGGTTATTATCATGGCTTTAGCACTAACCCTAACACAGGTGTTTGGTTAAAGTCACACATACCAGGAGAATCCCATCCTGGAGATACCGGCTGGATGGAATATAAAGATTTTATGTTAAGTAATGATCGTAACTGGGGAGCTAAAAATCAAAACCTAGTATTTGATCCTGAAATACAAAGAATGCGTTATGTGGAAAGAAAACAAGGTGGAGGTAGTCCTATACTTAATATGATGCAGCAATATGGTTATACGCCTGCGCCAGAAACACCAGATGTCTTTGATCAAATGAGAACTATGGGAATTCTTCCACAACCAACACCAACTTTAGTAGAGCAATATAATCAAGTGATGAATGCCTTTGATAAACCTAAACCAAAACCTGTGAGATTTAAAGTACCTGAAGATTACTATACACGATTGATGCAACAAGAAAATGGTCTTAATAAAGGTTTAAAAGATGGAAGATATTATCAGTATACATCTGAAGAAGGTGGTAACGATACAATAGGTTATGGTCATAAGCTAACAGATGATGATGTTAAAGCTGGTAGATATTCTAAGGGGCTTACTAAAGATGAGGCTATTGGATTAATGCGTAATGATGTAGAAGAACATCTTGATCGCACATTAGAGCAGTATGAAGCAAAATTTGGAAAAGGTTCTTTTGATAAGTTACACCCTGATTTAAAAGTACTTGCATTAGATTTTGTTTATAACGGCCTTCCTATAAATGAGTATCCTAACTTTTTTGGAGCAGCAAATCAGTATTCTACAACAAAAGATGCTACTGTAAAAAAACAAGCTTATGAAAAGATGCTTAAGAACTATATACGAAATGTGAAAAAAGATGGGGTGCTAGTCCCATTGGGTGAAAGAAATAAATATACAAGAAGCGTATTGGACAATTTAAAATAACTTAGAATGAGAAAAGTTAAATCTTTGAGAGCTAGGAAATTATTAAAGAAATCAGTATCTTATATAGTATAATGAGTATATTAGCATTATGATTAATGACGGCCCACATATAAAGTTTCAAAATCCATTTGCCAAGTTAAGTCAACCTGGCGATGTTAATTTAGAAAACCTTTACAATAACCTCAATATAAAGCTCAAACAACCTAATGGTGGTATGAGTGGATTTGTTGATAATCATCCTTATCTAAGAGATACTGTACATGGTCTTGTATCGGGAGCAACAATGGCTCTTAACTACCAAGACCAAAATAGAATGAAGAAAACACAAAGGGATTATCTTAATGATCCTTTTAATCTTTATGAAACGTCATCAATGAAAAAATACGGATCTTATCCGTGGCTTACTTCAACAGGACAATTTACAGATTTTCCTAATGAAAAAGTTCCTGTATATGAACCCGGCTACCAAAATAGCGCATACACAAATCCTATGGCAACAGCAAAAAAAGGCGGCCAGCTTTACATGGCATTTCAAGGTGGCGGCTCAACGGACCAACTTGGACAAATGGGTAATCTTCCTAGATATGAAATGGGTGCAGGATCTCCCATACAAAACGCAATAAAAATGGATAGTAATCACTACGGAATACCAACTGCTCAAAAGGGTGGTGGTTTCTTTACACCAGAAAAGCTTACTGATAATACTGAGAACTACGAGTACTATGAAAAGCCTAATAACTTTTTAAATTATCTAAGAGATATGTCAGCTAATGCTGTAATTCAAAAAGCTTTAGGTAATAAGCGTAAAGGTCAACTTAGCAAATCTGAAGAAATGGGATTTGCTCAAATGGGAATGCAAGCTCCTCAACAAGCTCCTCAACAAGGTGGTCAAGAAGAACAAATTATGCAAATGGTAGCACAAGCTTTACAACAAGGTGCTAGTCCTGAGGAAGTTATGCAGAAACTTGTACAGATGGGTATTCCTGAAGAACAAGCGATGCAGGTTGTACAAATGGTTGCTGAACAAATGCAAGGTGGTCAAGAACAAGCTTCACAGCAAATGTCAGAAGAGATGCCACAAGAAATGCCTATGGCTCAAATGGGTATGGGTATGAGTGGTAGTGATTTTCAAGAGTTTGGTTTTGATAATCAAAATCCTCTTAATCCTTATTACACAGGGATGTATGATCCTAATGAAGCTAAGCAAGCTAATGCTGAATTAATGCAAGGATTGTATAGTTCCGCACAAGATGCGTTTTCAAAACCTATTGCTAAAGCTAAACAAACTAATGCGGAGTTTTATCAAAACATGCAAAAGTTACAAGATATGATAGCTAAAGCAGAACAACCTGCTATCGCAAGATATGGTGGTAGATATCAACAACAAGGTGCTGTTAAACCATCATTTTATGATGAAGCTATGGAACAGTATAAGTGGTTTACAGAAAATCCTGATTCATGGGCAGGAGATCCTGACATGACTAATGAAGATGGTTCACTTAACTTGTGTATTGACTGCTTAAATGTAGACTGGAATAATCCTGATCACATTCAAGGTATTACTCGTCTTATGGAAGAGGGTCTTAGTAAAGGTCCTCACATGGAGGAAAATCATAATATGTATTTAACTAAATTAAAAGAGTTTGGTTTACCAGAACCAAAATTACCACAGAAAAAAACTATGAAACGAGGGGGTATAACACGCTTTCAATCTAAAGGTATTACAAAGCCTACTGCAACTGATGCAGCAGGTTTTGAAAAATGGTACAATGAAACATTAGGTAACTTAATTAGCACTAAAGCTAGTGAAGATAACATTAATGCATTTATCAAACAGGCAAAACAATGGGCATATGATGCCAAGATTGATGAAAATCAGTTACAAGGTACTGCCGGTGGTTATTCAAGAGGTGCCGATTACGATTCTGGTTTTATGGCAATTCAAAAAGCTTGGGAAGATGATATGGAATTAGCACAAGCGCAAAACCAGAATACTGATCCTACTCGTTTAAAAACAATAAATGATAAAAGAGATAAAGCTATCGCCGATTTAGATAAAAAATATTCTAATATCACCGGTGATTATTTTTATTCATTACCAGGTAATCCACCTAATTCACCTACAACTCCAGGTACAACAACTACTAATACAAATACTGGTGGTTATCAGTTTAATCCAGCTATGCAACAATTACTAGGTGCAATGGCAGCTGGTTATACTAAAACACCTTTATTTGGTTTTAGAACAAAGCGTAATATTAACGCATTGTTCAATCAAACAATGGCTGACATGATGCTAAAAGCTCAAGGGCAAGGTCAAGGTACTGCAAGTGCTGCTGGAACAAATGTACCAGGTGTCCCAGCTGTGGGACCTAATGGTGCTGCTAACACTTGGTTTAAGGATAATAACATTAACCGTTATGATATTAAGCAAGGTCCTAATAGATTTAAAATGAAGATTAGAGCTAATCAGCCTGGACAAGGTGTTGTGCAATATGATGCCAATGGTAAGTTAATTACTACACCAAATGGTGGTTCTGGTGATCCTAGATCTTCTAAAAACTTTGATCCATTTGCAACTGGTAACTTTGACCCATATGCAAGAGGTACAAAAAATCCGTATAATGATACAAAATTTACAACTCTTACTAGTCAATTTGATCCTAGAGGTTATCAAGGTGAAGGTATAAACTTTTTAGAAAGAGCTAGAAATAGAATGGCCACTAACAAACTAGAAAGACTTGGCTCCAAGCTTGATCAATCTTACCAAAAACAACAATATTTAGATGATCTTTATGATAGCGATGCTAGTCCAAATGCTGGAAGTTTAAGTAAACGCGAAGCAAATAGAATGAATTATAAAGGCCTATTTGATAGAGCAAGAAGATATGATAAAACAGCTGAAAAGTTTAATAGACTAGAATACAAAGCACCTGAAGTACCTGAACAAAGATATGGCGGAGCCTATGCTATGGGTGGGCAATACCAACAAGGTGGTACTTACTATTTAAGCGATGAGGAAATTCAAGCATTGATTAATGCTGGTTATGAACTAGAATAAATATCTATAGGATGAGAAAAGTTACTATTAAGAAACTTCCGCAAATGAAAAGGGGTGGTACATACTACCCTAATATTCCTATGCAAATTGCACCTTGGTCTGTGCACAATACTGCAGGGGCGCCTTTAACGGAAACACGTAAATCAGTAGAACCTGATTATGAAAATCCTAATATTGAAGCAGAGGGTGGAGAAACTATTGTTGATCCTAACGTTGGTGGTTTGCCAGCACACTTTAATATTAATGGTCCTTCCCATGCTGATGGTGGAGTACCTATGCGTGCCACCGAGGATTCTTTCATCTTCAGTAAATTCCTAAAGATGCCAAAGGACATAGCAGAATACTTTGGATATCCTATTAAAAAAGGTAAATCTAAAACTTCTAAAATTTCTTATGCTGATGCAGCTAAGAAATATGGTAGTGTTATTAATGATGCTAGACAAGTAATGGCAGATCCTAATTCTACTAAAATGGACATTAGTACTGCTGAATTAAATATTAAAAACTCTATTGATAAGCTAGGTCAAATTGCATTAGCTCAAGAAGCTAGCAAAGGCTTTGAAGATATTCCAGCATTATCATTACCATACTTAATGCGTGTAGGTGCAGATCCTTCTGCTCTTATGCCTATGCAAGCTGGTTCTGATAATGAGCAAATGGAAGCTATGCAAGATAGCGAGATGGCTGAAGGTGAAATGCCACAAGCTCGTTATGGCGGATTACCAAAAGCTCAAAGTGGTAGAATGCGTAGAATGCAACGCCGTATTAATCAATTGCGCACTGCACAAAATCAACCGCGTATTGTTACAGATAGAGTTACGGGTATGACTTATGTTGTAGATGGTTATGGTAACATAATTAATACACCATTTGGAAATCAACAGCCAGCTTCAAGACGTACTACTACTGTAACTAAATTTAAACCTAGCGAGAATGCTACGGTTATTACACGTAATGAAAATGAATCTGATACAGATTTCCAAAAGCGTGTACGTGAAGAGTTTGGTAAAGCAAAAAACAAGCAGGAGGTATATGTAGTAAAGGCTGATGGTGGGTACCAAAGAGTAACTAAGACTGCTGTATCTAAACAATTGCCAAAATCAGATGTTACAGATCCACGTCTTGGTGGATACATTGATGACTATTCTTATGTTGAAGGTGTATTAAAAGATCCAGCAAATAAAGGTATTGTTGATCGCATGTATGAAGAGTACAAGCGTCAAGTTGATGCCTCAGGTCTTAGCTCATCTAGAAAAGCTGCTTTAAAATCTAAAAGTGCAGAAGAAGTTTTGGATAACTTTTTAAAAGCTCAAAAACAAGTCTTTGCAATTACTAAAGCGGAAGTAGAAGGTAAGATTGATCCTATTACTAAAAACAAAACTTGGGATAAAGGTGGTGGAAATAAAAACAATCTCTATAGAAAAACAGCTAAAGATATTGGTTTTAAAGATGATGAGATTTTTAATGATGATCAAATTGCAATGTTCCAAGCTGCTTATAAGGGTATTCAAGCTGCGGCTGATGATCCTGAATATGCAAAAACACTTGAGAACTTTACATTAGTACCAAGAGGTATGAGCGATCAACAAGATGCTGCAGGACGTGCGATATCTCCTGTTGACGATATCTTTGGTAATACTACCGCAGGACAAGGTTTATTTGTAAAAGGTCTTAAAGAAGAAGGGGTAGGTTTTGAAGATGTTAAAGATGCTGAAAGCACAATTGAAACCCCGGAATCTCCTAGATACACACAAGCAACACCTGATCTACAGTACTGGGGACCAGATGTAAATAACATGGTAGCTAACTTAGCTATTGGTGCAAACCAACCTAATGTTATGCCTGCATCTTTCCCTATGGCTCCAGTAGGTTTTAACCAAGCATACTTAGATCCAAGTCGTGAAGTTGCTGAAACACAAGGTACAGCACAAGGTGCATTACGTGCCGCTGGTATTTATGGAAGTCCACAAGGATATGCTGCAGCTGCTGCTTCAACACAGGCTCAAGCATCAAATCAAATTGCTAACACATTAGGTAAATACTTTAATGCTAACAATGAGATTTACAACAATGCTGAGAAAGCTCGTGCGGATTTAGCGTTTAAGACAAACGCTTATAACTTAGAAAACTCTAAGCGTTACTACGATGAAATGACGCAAAAGATTCAAAATGATAAGCAAACTCAAAATGAGTTTATTGCTCAAACAACTGCATTGAAAAATGCTATGGACGTTAATGCAGCTACATCAGCTAATCTTGAATCAATGTCTGGTAACAAGTTTCTTATAGATGAGCCATCAGGTTTAGTATTCTTTAATAAAGGTAAAGATCTTACAGGTCAACAATCTTTTGATGAGTATGAATCACAATTACAAAGGATGAATGATCTTATGAGAAAAGGTGTTTCTGCAGATAAAGCTGCACAAATTATCTTTGGCGGTAAGGGTATGAACATTCAAGATCCTGGAAATCCTGAGGTTGAGATGTTTAATCAAATGTTACAGCAGTATAATATGGGTGATCCAAATGCTGCAGCTGCGTTTGCACAATATGCACAAGCAGCAGGTACAGGTGCATTACCTTATATGTTTGGAGGATTAATTTAAGAAAGTTAAACTTTTTAAGTTTAGTAACTTTTAAAAGTTTTTCGTATATTTACAGTATAAACTATGGCAACGTACTTACAAGGAAGTAATAAATACATACCGCAGATACAACCGTATCAGCCGGATTTTAATTTTTATAAAACTGTTCTTGACACCAAGAATGCACAGTATGAAGCTGGGTATGAGCGTGTTAACAGTATTTATGGTACATTATTAAATTCACCTCTTACAAGACAAGATACGTCTACAATGAGAAATGATTTTTTCTCAAAGGCTAATAATGAAATACAAAGATTAGCTGGTGTAGATTTATCTATAGAAGATAATCAGCGAGCTGCTTTTCAGGTATTTAAACCATTGACAACCAATAAGTTATTTGCCAAAGATGTTAACTTTACAAAGGATGTTTATAATGAGTATGACCGTGCAGAGTTCTTTAGAAATTGTTTAAATCCAAAAGAATGCGGCGGTAAGTATTGGGATGGTGGTGTTCAGTATTTGCAATATAAAGCACAAGACTTTGCTAACTCTAGTGAGCAAGAAGCTTTATCAATGAGCTCACCTAAGTATGTTCCATTTGTAAACGTAGTTGATGATGCTGTAAAATTTGCTACATCTAGTAAACTAGAAATGCAAACAGTATCTTCGGATGGTCGCTATATTTATACTACTACTAATGGTACTCCAATGGAGGTGCCGTTGTATAATTACTTCCTTGCTAAATACGGTAATGAACAGCAAGTCGCTGATATGTATAATGTATCTGCTTATTTACAACGTAAGCAGTACGGTGAATCAAAAGCATCAGAATTTGGTAGTGCACAAGCTGCAGAAGCAGATTACATACGCCAAATTATTGACTCTGAAAATAAAAATAATCTTGAAAATAAAAAGATAGCTCAGAGTAATAAAGAAACTATTAATGCTAAAAAAGAAGTAGCAGAAAACTACATTAAGGAAAAGGGTGTTGACCCAGAACTTGATAAAGACCTTATTGAATACTATCGTCGATTAAATGATGATGGTCAAGTTGCTGAGCAAACTGATGACTACTATACACAATCTTTAGATATTACATCTCCTACAGCAATTGAGGGATTATCACAAAGTGCATTAGCTGCTAGAGCTGATGCTATCTTAGCTAGAGGTTTATTAAGTAATGACTTAGCTACTGCAGCTTCATCATATGCACAACTTACACAAAAACAAGATGTAAAAGCTGATCCGATATATTTAGAAAACTTGAACTTCTCACATCAGGTTTCTCTTAAGTCAATGGAGATTGAAAACCAATGGAAGAAGGCAGCTTATGACTATGCTAATGATCTTGAGAAAAAACTTTGGGATAGTAGACTAGGTTCTTCTAGATCTGGTAAATCAGCAGGTTTCCTAGATGATAGCCTCAAGAAATTATTATTAGAAGATGCAGGTGCAGATCCATTTGGTATGCAAAGTATTCTTGATATGGCAAATACTGCTAAAGATAATGCTAAGACTTCACAAGGTAAAGCGGAAAAAGAAAAGAAGGAAAATGAACTTGAGTTTTATATTCACCAATTAAGAGGACATGGTAGTGAAGTTGTTTGGAATAGTATGGGTGCAGATAAACTTTCTACCCTAGGTGTTACAGATAAAAGCCAGTTATCATTTTTAGATGGTGCGGGTGCTCAAGAAGAAGCTGCTAAACAAGCTGGTGTAAATACTGGTGGTGGAACTGAATCTTCTGGAGATGCTGTACAACAACAAAATACATCTGCTACACAAACAGGTGCATCTACAAATAGTACAGCTCAAGCTTCTACAACAAATATTCCGCAAGTAGATTCTACAAGAACAGCGTTTGCTGCACCGGATACTACGTCTACCGTAGCGGATACATTATTAGCTAATAATTATGTTGCACCAAGTGATACTACAGGTACTGCTACAGCACAAGCTGTAACCGAGACTCCTAGTAATACCACACGTACAGCATTTCAAAATTTACCATTTACAGAGAAATATGGAAAACCAGAATTCCGTAACCCTGAGAATGTAATACAAACTGAGCAAGATGTAAACGACTTTAACCAATATGTATTTGACAAATTTCAAAATCCATTTGGTGTTGCAGCTGCAGCAGCTAATCCAAGAAAAACGCAGTTTGATGCTATCTTAGAAGCTAATGCAGATAGTGCATCTGTAGAAGCAGTTGTTAACGCTGCTCAAGATTATGTAAAATTTGCATTAGATACGGATAGCGTTCCATCATATTTAGCGGATCAAACTCGTACTGAAGCTAGAAAATCTGTAGCAGGAACAAGTCTTAAGAAGTTTAATGCCTTAGGAACTTTAATGCCTATTCCATTATTATCTGAAGATGATTCTCGTGAAAACCTTGTTGGGGAAGTTAATCCTGAAATGACTCAAGAGTATAAAAATATTCAACTACCTGGGGACAAATCATTTTTGGAAAATTTATGGGATACCGGTCTTGCATTAACCGCTCAAAATATTCAAACTAAAAATGCTATTACAGCAGGTTTAGATTTTAAAAATCAAAGTCTTGATGATGCAAAAGTTACAACTGTAGATTTATTACTAAGAAAGTATCAGGATAAAGCTGCATTTGGAACACCTAGCGAAAAGAAAAGCGCACTTGCTTCTATAAAGAAAATGTTTCCTGGTCCAGATAGATTAGGGCTTATTGGAGACGATGGTCAAATTAAAAATAGTGACATGTTCCCATATATGAAATTGGGTATTGTTACAGCAGATAGTTTTGATAGAGTAGTAGCAGAATATAGTAAAGATCCATTATTTAGAGATGACGTTGATAAAGCAACTGTAATGGATAAAGTTTCATTAGCTAGCATACAATCTCAAACTGAAAAAGCAATGATTATTGTAGACCAATATAACATTGCAAAAGTAGGTGCTAAGATGGAAACTAATCCTGGTATGTTAGCTTATGGTAGTGGTACCGAGCTAAGAGACTTTATGGATAAGTATATCTTTAAGCAAATGGGTACTATTAATGCTGAAAATAGCTCAGCTAATGGAGCACCATTAAAAGCAGTTAAAACACAGCAGGAGTTTAAAGATCAAGTTTATAGTAATCCTAAAGTATGGGCTGCTGCCGATGTTATAGCAGATGCAGTAATTACAACAACAAATGCTTTAGAAGCTAAAGCAAATATGGCCGGTACTTGGGCGTCGCAATTATCCGGTATTGGCGGTGCATACTCTCCTACTTTTGGAGGAGAAGTTCGTGGTGCTGTTCTTGAGCAAAATAAATTAAATCCTAAAATTGCTCAACGACTTGCGGAAAAAGGTAATAAAGCATTAAATTATGATCCAAATGCATGGTTTGATAATTTAGCATTTGAAGGAAATCCTTCCGAGGTTGCAAATATTGTTAATAGATTAAATGAGAAGGGTGTTAATGGTAAAGAGCTTTTAAAAGAAGCTATCATGGAAACCTGGACTTCAGAAGGTAGAACTAGTGAGTGGCAAGTATACCAAGACTATTCAAAAGTTCAAGAAAGCATGGGTCAACCAGCAGCGTACTTAGAATTTCCTGAAATTCCTGTAATAGGTTACGATACGTTTAAAAGAGAATATGGAATTGCAGCTGCGGATAAAAACACAGACTTACAAACATATACTCCTAGAAATCTTATAGCTGATGCATATAAGGGTCAAGGTGGTATTACTGCACAGCCATACGCAATTAACTTTAATGAAGCAGTTGATTTAGCATCTGGTACAGGTAACCAAGATTTCATCGGTCTTATAGATAACCTTAAGGGTACTATAGCAAATAGAAAAACTGACGGCGAATATTATCAAAAACCATTTTTGGTAAACATGCCTTATGTTGATCTTCTTGATAAACTTGAAGTAAGTGATAATGAAATTAAAGATTGGCGCTGGGGTGCATTAGAAAATAACCACGCTAAAAATGCAGATAAACTATTAGGTTTATTATCAAGTTTACAAGCAGAAATTAAGAATCAAGGTAACATAGGTAACTTTGATAAGCTTGATTTAGCAGCAGGTCAAATAAGAACTTATCCGGTAGCTGGTACAGCAAATATGACTGCGTATCAAATTACGCTCAATGGTGAAAAAGCTAAGGCATTAGGCTTCCAATCTAATAATAAAGACTTGGTGTTTACAGCAATGATACCTAAAGCTCAAGCTGTAAATACATTATACAAGCGTACTATAAAATCAGACTGGGTAGACTTAGCTCTTTGGGCTATGGGAAGAGCTACAGTTAATATTCCTGGATCTGGTATATTTAATATTACACAAGATAAGTATGACAACTATGTATTAAATGGTCAAATACTAACAGCGGATGATGTTAAAGGATTAGTTGCACCACAGCAAATTGAATCACAATACGCAAGTAAAGGGACAATACCAGGATTTTATTTTGCTGAACAATTAAGACAACAGCTTTTAGATAATGGTGGTTATTTAACGCAGTTAGATATTGATAGGAAGCGTAATAACCCAAACTTAATTTATAGCCCACAAGACTTGATAAATTAATTATGGCAAACGAACAAACTCCGCAAGGCACACCTTCTGTTTTTGAATTTTGGGATAACATGAAAACAAAGTCGCTAGCAGCTCCTGCTGCAGCGCCTACTAACCCTGCTCCAGATTATAAGTCAAAAACTACAACACCTATAAAAGTTACAAATACGGGAATCCCTTCAATTAAAGATTGGAATAGTAAGATTTCTGAAATTGCTAATACTAAGGTTGATCCTTTGCGTTTTTCACAGCCAAGTCAATTTGGTGCGGGTAGTGAAGGATTTAATTTAAAAAGATATTATGCACATCCAGATGTAGATATACTTGGTCTTAATCCTGCAAACTTTGATAGTGAGCAATACTATAATGAGAATGGTACAGTAGGTAGTGATTTTATTAGGATGGCTAAATACCTTCCTAGTACTATGTGGGGTTTTACTAAAGACTACTTAAAGCCATATACGAAGCCTAGTGATTTATTTGATGCTACTCCTGATATAGAAGGTGCTAAAGCATACCAAGATGGTATGTCTATTATGATGTCAAGTAAGCCAGGATTTGCTGGTAGCTCTGTAAACTTTTTTGCAAACTTAGCTCCCACATTAGGTATAACTGCAGGTGTTTTAACTGAAGAGCTTGCTTTATTTGGTGCCAAAACGGTTGGTTCAAGATTGGGCCTTACTACAGCAACTAAACCATTAGACGCAGCAGCTGCTAGAAATTTACTTCGTATTCCATCTCTTCTTCAAAAAGGAAAAAATGTAAAAACTGCATTAAGTGCATTTGCTAAAGCTGATAATATAAACAAAGTTAGAATGCTTTGGGAGGGTAGACAAGGCTTAGGTGGTATAAAAGGTGCCGGTATTGGTTTTGCAAAAGAAGTTAATCCTTTTAAAAATACATTAAAAGGTCTTGATGAAGCAAATGATTTAAATGGAATATTAGCACTAAGCACATCTGTTGGTGGGGCCTATGCTGATTTGCAACGTATAAGATTTGGTATTAATGAAGCTCAAACTGAAGGTGGTGGTGCTATTCTAGAAAGAATTGAATCAGGTAGACAAGAATATGGTGCAGTTCAACAAAAGAAAATTGCTAGCATTACTAAAGAAATGCAATCTCTTGTTAATCAAAATAACGAGGTAACCGATAAAAATCGCTATGAGCAATTATATAATGAGTTAACTGATGCTAAGCAAAAGCTTTCTACTGGACCAACTGGTGAAGATGCTTCAAAGATTTTAACTATTGCTGAGCAAAATGGTAAAGCTGTTACGCTTATTAATCTTCCTATTATATATATGACTAACGCCTTTGGTTTTGAAAAAATCATTGGGCATGGTACAGTAAAAAGAAGTTTATCAGATCAATTTGTAAAAAACTATAATAAGCATTTAGTAAAGTCTACTATAGTTGGTGCAGCTGGTAAAGCTAGTTATGAACTTATTGAAAACAATATTAAAAAGTGGGGTAAGAAAGCATATTTAAAACATGCTATGATGCAAACTCCTGGAAGATTACTTGACTACTTAGGTAAAAACGTACCAGAAGGTATTCAGGAATTATTCCAAGAAGGTGCAATTAAAGGTGTTGACCACTACTACACCACTAAGTTTCAAGATCCTATTAAGTTCCATAAGGGAATAATGGGTGAGTCTATACTTGTAGGGGCTAATAGTCAATATAGTAAAGAAGGTTTAGAGGTTTTTGCACAAGGTTTATTAAGCGGTGGTGCGATATACACTGGTACTTCATTAGTAAAATCAGTTGCAAATCCAGTAATTGAGCTTGGTAAAAAGACTTGGCATGGTAAAGAAAACTATGAGAAGTATGCAGAAGAATTAAATGATCAAGCTAATAGAGTTTTAACTGCGGCACAAAAAGCTGCTGATGATCCTGCAGAGTTTTACAAACTATTTGATAAAGCTGGTGGAGAGCAAATTAACTATGCAAGAGTTGGGCATGTAGCTGAAGCTTTAAGTGATGAAAAAGATCAACGTGATATTAGAAATGATGCAACGATAAGTTACGTGCATACACTTTCTCAGGCCGGAAGATTAGATGTTCTTATAGATAACCTAAAAGACATGAGAAATCTTAATGCTGAAGAGTTGGCTAATGCTTTAGGTGAAGATTACGTAGAAGCGGATCAAGCAAAATATTTTTCTAGACTGGAAAAATCTATTAGAAATGTAGAAGACTTAGGAGAGCGCTTTGAAAAATTCCGTGAGGTGATGCCTAACAAGTATAATCCAAGTAGCATTAATAAATTTTCTAACCCTGAAGCTTATGCTGCAGAGGTAAATAATTATAATGCGCATGAAGAGGCTACTTTCTTTGCGGTATATTCAAGTAAGACTTTTGAAGAAACACTAGATAGATTACAAGGTATACAAGAGAAGTTTAATGCAATTCCTAGTTTTTCTAGAATGCCTGGAATGCGTGCATCTAAGATATTCTCTGTATCTCAAATGCAAGATGATGTTAAGTCACTGAGAACTCAGGCTAAGATAAACGAAGAAAATGGTGATATTAAAACTGCAAAACGTTTAACACGTGAAGCAGATAACCTTGAGAATCTTGCCAATGCATCTTCTATTTACTCTACTCTTTTAAGTCTTGCTGGAAAAAGCACACTTACTGCAGAAGAGAAAAAAGAATTAGAAGCTGCTAGAAAATCTTTTGTTGAGAATCTTGAAAAGAAAAATGCAGAAGATGAAACAGAGTTTACATTAGATGATTTAACATCTCAAGATTCATTAGATGAGTATAGAACTGTTTTAAAGAGTGCTTTTGATAAGTACTTTAGTGACATGACCACTAGTAACAACGTTAGACCATTCTTAGCAGAAGAGCTTAACGATATGTTTACCATGTATAATGATTGGCATTCATTAGGTACTGATAATAGAAATATGGCTAGATGGGTTAACATGCTAACCGATCCTAGTGGCTTTAATGAGTTTAAAAATAACATTGGTTATTCTTTAAAGCGGGTACATGAAAAGCGTAATGATATCCTTAGGGAACAGAAAAAGAAGTTCATGAAGGGTATAATTCAAAATGCATTCTTAAAAGCTTTATTTGAACAACAAGGTGTATTTGTAAGTGTAGATGATATTGAGGCGTTTGAAAAAAATGATAGATATCCAACATTAATTGATGCCAAGACATTACAACCTATAAAGGGAAATGATCTTCGTATACCGGCTATTGAAGAAATGTTTGATAACTATGAAAAAGTATATAATAAAGTTGTTAAAGAAAGACCTATTCGTGAAGCAGCTGCAGAACTTGGTTTACTGGAAAAGTATTTTAGTTTTGCACATAAGAAAAAGAATAGTCAAGACAATCGCATTGTACAAGATTATGCTAATGAGTTAGGTATTGATGCTTATGGAGAAGCTGAAGTATCTATGGATGATCTTTGCAATTTTATTATTAATAGTAAGTTTGCAACTTCGGCAGAAAAGAAATTAGCACAAAAGATTTTAAGTCTAAACAAAGGTGACATGAAAGTTACCATTAGACCTAATCATAGCGTACCTATTTCACATGATCCTAAAAACGGACTCATTATTGATTTTAGATATGCGTCCCCTAATTATAAAGACAATGACTATAGAGCAGAGTACCTTGCATTAAAAGGTATGATGATGTCCTTAACTACAGATTTTTTACAAGATGAAGAATTTGCAGCTGAGGTAGAAGAAATGATGGATGCTGTAAAAGCAGCAGCTCAAACAGACCCATCTTTACTTGATGACTTTGGAGGTAAAATACCATTAGGTATGTCATCACCTGTTAGTTTTATTAATGAGGTAATGACTAATCCACAGTTTCAAGCGTTACTTATTCAAGTTAAATCTACTAGGAATCCAAAAGAAAGTACATTTACTCAAGTAATAAACTCTATTAAAAAGTTTATTAAGAACACGTTTAAGATAAAAAGTTCTGATGATAATGTATTAAAGCAAGCTGTAGCATTAGTAGGGTTAACTATTGATCAAACGGATTACTTACAAAAACCGGGTGAGCGTAGAAAGTCTCCTGCTATGGAATCTGTTGAAGAACCAAAGGATGAAGTACTAGAAGAAGTTGCTATTGAAGAAGAAACAATTACTCCTGAAGAAACTCCTGTTGTTGAACCAACTGCTGAGGAAGTTACTACTGAAACAACTACAGAAACCACCACTGAAGAAATTCCCGAGGTTATACCTAGTGATGAAATAGTTACAGAAGAGGATATAGATAAGATAGACATTAACACTCCTGTTGATAATCTACCTAAGGATCTTTCCGATTTACTTTATGATGCTTATAAAAAAGTATCGGCTATTGCCAAGATAAAAGAAAGTAACATGGGCTTTAGAAACTTTGTTCAAACTAATCCAAAGGCAGTTACAATTATTGAAAATTGGAAAAAAAGTAAAACTGAAGCTCCTGTTGAAGAAAAACCAGAAGAACCTAAACCACTTGATTTTCAGCAGATTAGAGATGATTTATTTGCAAGAGGTTGGTTACCAGAAGATATAAATGGATTAACTGAAGATCAAGTTACTGCTTTACACTCTACAGGTACAACAAAAGAACAAGCACTAGCTCAGTTCCAAGCAGATGCTGAATTTGCTGAGGCTGATAAAAAGGTACAAGCTTTAATTAAGAAACTTAGCGATAGCTTTAAAGCAAGTGGGGTTACTAAAGTAGAAGGTGGATATGAAAAGGATGGTAACAAGGTAGCTCGTGTTAGTGATATCGTTAGGGATATCTTAGCCAAGAAGTTTACTAATACAACTGCAGCTAACCGCGGTAATGTACTTGACCCTATTTTCCGTGATTTCTTTGACGGTAAATTAACTACACCAGAGCAAGTAAAACAAAAACTAGAAGAGTTATCTGGTAAGGTTGACTCCGAGAGTGGTGAGAAAATGATGCAGTATAGTGCGACTTTCCCAAGTGCATTGTACAACACAATGGTTGAAGTTAAACAATATTTAAACGGTAAAGGTCTTAAGATAATAGGTAGTATCCCAACTTTATTTGGTGATATTGCTGGACCACGTGCTGGGGAAATTGACTTTCTTGTATATGATAAAGAAGGTAACTTAGGTATAATTGACTTAAAAACTTCTACAAGAAATCTTGTTGATAGTTATAATGACCTTGCAGATGAATTCCAATATGAGCGTGGACATACTATTCAGCAGCTAGCATACCGTGAATTAATTCGCCAAGCTACCGGGGAAGATATTACCGACATTTACATCCTACCTATACAGCTTTCTACTAATTCTAGTGGTGTAGTTAGATCACTTAATAGTTTAAATACAGGTACTGAAGAAAAACCTAGTATACTATTAAAGTTAAATACATCTCGTGACATTTTTGAAGTAACTGGTTATGGAAGACCAGCAGGTTCAGAAGTTACTAGAACTCAAGAAGAAGAGGATGCATTAGTTGAAGCAGAAAAAGCTAAGCAGCAAAAAAGAATCGATGCACTTACTGATAAATTATCTAAGCTGAGAGGTGAGCAAGTTGCGGTTATAGCTTCAGGTAACTTAGTTAAAATCAATGACTTAAACCAAAGAATTAAGAAAATAGTTGACGAGCTTAAGTTATATGGTATTACTGTTGAAGATGTTATTAGAGAACCTGAAGTTGTTGAAACAGAAGAAGTAACTAAAGCAAAACCTGAAGTAGGTATGATCATTAAACTTAATGATGGTCGTATAGTTAAGGTTAAAAAAGTTAGTAAAAAACAAGTTACTGTTGTACCTTTGAATGACGAGGATGCTATAGGTGAAGTTCTAGATGAGTCGCTTGTGGATGATATAGATAAGATGGTTGTCTCACCTGGTAAAAAGAAGAAAGCTCCTGCACCAAAACCTGAAACTGAAGAAGTTATGAATGAATCAAAGTCTAATGCGGAAACTTTAGCTAATGATAAGGATGCTCAGGCAAAACTTGCTAGTGAGGCTGAGAAGATGAGTACAGCTCAAGCGCAAAATAACTTTTTAAACAATCTTAAAAATCGTTGTGAATAATGGCAATCTGTAGTATAAGTCAAAAGGAAAGAGACTCGCTTTACCAAATGGTATATCGTGATTTTTATGAAGCATTTTCAAATAATACTCCGATAAACCCAGAGACCTACATGAGAAATCTTGTAGATCTTATTTCTAAAAATACAGAAGACCCATTAGTTACTGAAGCGTATGCTCAAATAATACCAAGTATTGTTAGCCAAGCTGCTTTCATTAACAACAACGTGACTATGCATTTACTTAAAACAGGGTTTAACGTAAACTTTGTTACTGATAAAATGATAGAGTTTGAAGACTATGCTAAAGTTCAACAGTATTTAGGAACCGGACAAGCTGCTGAAGATATTGCTGAAGCTGAAGTTAAATCTTCAATTGAGCAATCTACAAGTGGCGAATTACCAGCAGGTAATAAACTAGAACTTGCTACATCATTTAACTATATTGTTGATAGCCTTTTTTCTACAACAGGTTTGCAAAACTTAGTTAATGCAAGTACTAAACTTGAAGACCGTGTAGCAGACCCAGCAAAAGCATTTTACTACGATTTCATCCTACACATAACTAACAATGCTGAGGATAATAACTTTGGTTATCACTTAACTGCAATACCAAGAGGTGCATTACAGACTCAAGTAAAGAAGGATGATATATATGATACTACAGCTTACTCAAGAGCTGACAATCTTTTATTAGCCGTTACTGATGCAAGTGGTAATCTATTGTTCTTTGACAAAGATTATAATATTACAAATAAAAATAATGGTAAACCTATTTACTTTGAAGCTAGATCTGGTAGAGCTGCTGCAGAGAATATAGGAAAACGTGTACTTGCTCCAGAAGATATTGCTAAACGCAAAGGTATATCTGTAGAAAAGGCTCAGGAAATTCTTGACGCCGAGATTAAGTTTATGACGAACTTATTTGCATACACTAAAGAGAACTTTAACAAGCCGGAGAACTGGGTTACAGTTCCTATCTCTGGAACTTCTTTGGGTGCTATGTATGTAGACTATAACTTGCTTACTCCAATTAGTAAAGTTAACTTTATTAATCAAGTATTTAAGCCGGTTATCGTACCTGAAAAAAATTACCAAGCTTCAGGACAAACTAAAACCAATCAAGTATTTTATATTAATGGTGTTAATGGAGCCATCCCTATTATTAGTAGGGGAATGTCTAGTGATATTGCTAGAAAACTTGCTCGATTAATTGCTAGACCTGTAGTTGAAGTAAATGAATTGGGTGACAAGCGTGAGATAAGTGTGGATGAGAAAAACAAATACTTGTCTGAATTTATATACTTACCCGAATCAGGAATTGAATACAACTATATTAAAGGACTTGGTCCTACGTTAAAGCTATCTGGAAAAAGCATTGATTTAGAAAATGAAGCTGCTGTAGAAGATGCTATATATAAACATCTTTTTGAAAAATTTTATGTATCAGGAACTGAGGTTACTGAGAAAGAAATAAAAGCTGGATTTCTTAATGGTAAAACCGTTATAAATAATCAAAAAGATAAAGCTTACGCAGATAAGTTAGACGAGAATACTATTATTGAAGACCCTATAGCAAGAAAAAGAACTAAAGGTACTGGCTACTACAAGGTCTATAAAAGACGTCTTCATATTAAATCAAATGTACTTGGTAACATTAGTGGTTTATTTGACAACTTCACGATCAATGAAAAAGATGGTGAGTGGCTTAAAACAAAAAATGAAGTTAACTATGTAGATTACATTAAAGATAACTTCTATATCAATATACCACTTAATAAAGACAATCAAATAGTAGGGCTCAATGGTCATATTAAGTTTGACCCTAGCTCGGAAACTTTTGAGAAGATCTTAAACTACGAAAAAAAGAAAGCAGCTGCACCTACTAAAACAAATAAAGGTAAAAAGTCTGCTACTACTAAACCAGCTGCTAAAGAAAAAGGTAAAAAAGCTCCAGCCGAAAAAGTTGAAGAAGCACCTAAGAAATCAGCTTGGGAAGTTATAAATGAGATTGTTAAGAATGATAGCCTTGAGGATGATGAATTCCAAGGGCTTTCTAGAAATAAAAAACAAGCTAGAGATTTTGTTAGACAATACGGATTACGCTTTGATATTGCACAGCTTAGTCCAGACGAATTAAAGGCTAAGTTAGAAGAAGCTAAGAAGTGGTTTGATAATAGCATATTTAAAAACTACTTCCCACTTGAAAATTTAATGAATGAGGTTAATACTTATGACCCTACATCAGTTGCAAAGTGGTATCAAAATGCTATTATACTTTTTGAAGGCGCTAATTACTCAGACTTATATCACGAAGCATGGCACGGGTTTACTCGTATGTTCATGACTGATGCTCAAAGACAAGAGCTTTATGAAAAAACTAGAAAGCGTAGCGGTAACTTTAGAACTTACAAAGGTGTATATAGAGACTTTGCTAAAGCAAGTGATCTTGAACTTGAGGAGTTCCTAGCTGAAGAGTTTAGAGCTTACATGCTATCTGGTGGTAAAATGGAAATTAAAGATGTTACACAGCGTAGTATCTTTAGGAAAATTCTTGATTTCTTCCTTGAGTTATTTGGGGCACAAAGTTACAACGACATGGTTTTAAACCAGGAAGCATTGACTTATGCTAATGATATTTATAACAAGTTACAGTTTGGAAGATTAACTGAGTATAGTTACTCTGAGCAAAACTTACCTGCAGAGATTAGACAGCAAGTAATGAATAAGGGTGCTGAGTCTATAGATGAAAACTATAGTACGCCTTTACTTACTATGCGTAACTCTATGGAACTAGTAGATACTTTAGATTCATTAGTATCCGATTTTGTTAACCTAAGAATTGGTGTAACCGAAGATGGTTCCGGCGATAAAGCATATTACACAACGGCTCTCCTATCTATACCAAAAGGTAGAGAGGCAGCTTTAACTTACGCTAAGACTAAGATAGAAGAAGCTATTGAAGCACTAGATGTCCAAATAGCAAATGCTACAACAGATAGTGAAAAGCAAAGACTCTTAAATCAGCAAGATGCATTAGTATGGGCAACAGATAACTGGGATACTGAAAGTGATAAAGGTATTATTGCGTATTACAATAAGAAATCTCGCTTCTCAGATTTTGTTACAGCTGCAGAAAAAGCAGTATTACTATTTGAAGATACTGGTGAATTTAAGAGTAGAGATGGTCATGATAGAAGAGGTAATGAAGCATCACTACTTGATCTTGCTAACGAGAGTGTAATCTATTTAATTAAAAGCTTACATGCTTTAGAGTCTAATGGTGATAAAGCTCTAAACAATTTAGGCTTTAACACGTTAATGGATTTTGGTATTGCTTGGAATCGTATAACTAGAATACTTCAGGGTGCTAATAGCCCACAAGAGATGTATACTCGTTTACAAGATTCAAAAGAAGACTATCCGTTTATACAAGAATTGCTAATTAAACTTGGCAATCCAGATACACAGATGACTGCTAATGCTCAAAACTTATGGACACAGTTTAATGATGCATTCAATAAAACTCGTGTACCACTTGTTGCTTTAGTTGTAGATAGAACTACTAATGTACTTGAGCGAGATGAAGAAGGTAATATTATTAGAACTGAGTATGAGTATAGTGCTAAAGTGGGAGGAGCTTCAACAGCAGATGCTAAGATAGGCCGTGACTGGAATGATAGATTTAAAACAGTTACTACTAAGTATATCAAACCTGATATAAATGGTAATAACTTCTTAGATATTGATGCTATATACAACGACTATGTATCGCAATATAGCAACCTTAATAGAATTAAGTTTTTACAAGATGTAGGAATTTACTTTGACAACAAATCTAAAATTGTTGCCGCATTAAATAAGATGATTCCTAATCCAGCTAAAGTAATCTTTGATCGCATTGAGGCTATAAAGCTTCATAACGATAAAGCTATTACTGAAAACAAACCAAAGAACATAGTCATTGTAAGAAAAATTGATGACTTGATTAACCCTACTAAAAAGATTAGGGACAATGGTGAAGTTCTAAAAGGCTTGCGAGGATTCTACAATTCTTTACAAAAGATTCAAGCTACATATACCGATGATTATTCAGACTTCATGGTATTAAATGCAGCTGGTGATGCGCAATATGAGTTTATGGAAAACAATACCATTACTCAAATGATTAGAGAATTACAGGAAGCACCTGATTTTAATACTCTTACTGCAAAGCCTGAGATGAATCACTTGTCTGGACTACGTAATCCTTTTGTAAGTAATAATCCAGATCCTAAGAGAAAGCGCCTTGTTACAATCCATGAGCTTTTTGACATGTCAAAGCCTAATGGTCCTAAGCGTTCTATTAAAGAAGAGGTTGGATCTAATGAAAAGATTACTATAGATATTAATAATCTAGCAGGTGTTTCATTTACTGTTAATGGTGAAGCTAATAATGGTATTGCAGCATCAGACTCAGATGAATTTACAAAGCGTCTTACAGATTTTCACGTAAGTGTTATTCATGGTTTACCTATGGGAACTACTCCCGCAGATAAATCTACAATACTTGTATATCACTTATCTAATAGAAAGTATTATGTAAACCCTAGAGAGTTTGCACTTGGTACTAATGGTGAAGCTGCAGCGTTTAATATCTTACTAGGATATTTAGAGGCCGAGCTTGATCGTATCAATAGGGTAAAGGCTTTACCAGCTAATGCTGTTGAGCGTATGATACCAGTAGGTAAATCTACTTATGGTGTAGAGGGTGAAAAGTTTGTGATATTCTCAGACATGATTAGACCTGAGCTTCAGGAAGAGTTGATGAATATTCCTGCTGAGTATGGTGGTAGATTACGTGACTATTTGGATTTACCAGAGTCAAGTGATCTTAAAAAGAGAATAGCAGATGATGTTATAAAAGTATACTTCGCAAATAAGATAAATGAGTTTACTGAAAAACTAGTAGAAGCTGAGTATATAGATAACACTATGCATGATAAGATTCAAGAGATCTATGCTGGTGATGATGCAAAAGCTAAAAGACTAAGTAGAAACGAAACTAGAAACATTGCAATTAAAACGCATGTTTATAATAGTTTTATACATAACGTAGAAACTGTATTACTCTATCATGGTGATCCAGCTTTGTATAACATGGCTAAGGAGGAGTTCCAAAAACGTAACGCCGGTATTAATAGTGGTGGTATTATTCCAAGAACAGACCCTGCAATGTTACGTTATTTAAATAATGTTGTATTTGCTCCTGATAAAGCTAGCTATCGTTCAAGTAGCTGGTATACAGGTCAAAGTGTAGATAAGTCTTATGGTGAACAATTTAGAAGTGCGGTATTAGAAGATGTTGAAACAAAATCATTATACTATGCTGCTATTGAAGATGATATTAGAACTTCTATCAAAAACTCACCTGGTTATAAAAACGGTAAATTAACAGACGAGGAAGTTAATAAAATTGTTAGCGAACGTGCTAAGCCATATCGTGAAATGAAAGAGGGGGATGCTCAAGGCTGGATAACTTTTGATGGTTATAAAGCACTTAGCATTATGATGGGTGCATGGTCAGATACACAAGAGTTATTATATAGAGATGTATTGGCTAAGAAGAATATTGATCAGACTAGGATTAAAGAATTCTTCCCTGTACTTAAAATGCAATATTGGGGACCACTTGCAACAAATGGTTTACCACTTACAGCGTTCCATAAATTCTCATTGGTACCATTAATCCCATCTACTATTGAAGGCTCCGATCTTGAAAAGCTTCACAATAAGATGGTTGAACAAAAGGTAGACTATGCTTTATTTGGATCAGGATCTAAGATTGCTACTATTACACCTAATGGCAAACCAGATAAGTTTTATAAAAATTCTGAAGATGCTACTAACCGTGAGTTGGCATTTACAGAAGACGGGTACATGTTTACTCCTAACGATATATTCTTAAAGTACTTCAAGAAGCAATTAGAGATTGCACCTAAGTATAAGAATAAAACTACATTCCCTACTCAGTTGCGTAAACTTATTGAGTCTGGACTAATGGAGAATGGTGTACCTACAGACTTTCAACCAGATATGCCTAAAGAAGTTAGGATTGCTAACTGGAATAAAATTGGAGATGATAGAACTAAGCGTAGAGAATCTAAAAACTATAGTTTAATTAAACGTTTTCAAGGCAATCTTGAAAATCTTATGACTCAAAAGAAACAAGAGTTATTAGATGAAATAGGTTGGACATATGAAAATGGTAAACCAACAGGACCTTTAGATAAGTTATTTGCTTATATAGAAAGTCAATTAACCAAGCGTGAACTTGCTGAGCACCACTTAGATTTTGTTAAGCTTAATAAAGAAGGTAAATTAAAATCTTCTCTAGATGTATCTCTAGCAGCGGCTGAAATTGAAAAGGTTCTTGTATCTATTATTAATAAAAAGCTTATTAAGCAAAAGGTTACAGGAGAGGCTTTAGTTCAAGTGTCAGGTGCTGGTTATACTAACCGTGATTTCTTTAATGCTAACAAAGACTCTAAGGAGCGTCTAGAAGTATTAGGCACTAACGACTTACCATTCTATAGAAAAAAAGATGGTAAGACAATGGCTATGAAAATTAAGATTGGTATTCAAGGAGAATATAAAAAGCTTTTAGACTTACCAAAAGTTACTGAGATGATTGAGGATGCTGCAAGAAAAGGGCAATCACTTACTCGTCTTCAAGCTCTTAACCAACTTCTTAAAGATGAAAGCTGGTTAAATGAAAATGATAATCGCAAGCTTGTTTCTTTAGCTGGTGTGCGTATTCCTGTGCAAGGTCTAAACTCTATGGAGTTCATGGAAGTATATGAGTTCTTACCAGAAGGTAGTAACCAAATTGTACTTCCAGCAGAAATTGTAGCTAAATCAGGAGGTGACTTTGACATCGATAAGCTTACTACTTTGATGTATAAGCTTAGCAAAAATGAAGATGGTTCAGTATCTATAGCGGAGGATTTCCAAAATGATGTTATTACAGACATCATGGATATACTTTCTTTAGAGAGTAACTATGTAGATCTTATCACACCTAACGCAACTGATATTGTATTACCTATTGCACAGGAGCTTGCTTCTAAAGTAAGACCATATGACTCTTTACAAAATGTATTTACTGAAAGAGGTGATAAAATTAAAGGTACTAGAATATTTGAAATAGAGTATAATATCTATAAGCATGGTTCTAATAGCATTGGTAAGAGAACTCTAGGTCAAGGTGCCGTAGACAATACCTATAGTGTTATCTTTAATACTGTTGGTGCTTACTTACAACCTAGTTATAAAATTGATGAGGATAGTAAGGGTAATAAAGTTATGAAAGAGCAAACTATTTATTTGCCGCATAACACGTTACTAACTCCAGATGGTCCTGCTATATCATTGAGTAACTTATATGATGCAGATGGTATAAACAAAGTATCAGATGTTATTTCTCAGCTTATCAATGGTTGGGTAGATATCGCTAAAGATCCGTGGATTTTTGATATTCAAGGTAACAACTTTGTAGCTCCAGCATTACTATTAATGGTTCAAGCGGGTGTACCTATAAAACAAGCTGCATATTTTGTATCGCAGCCTATTATACGTCAATATATTACAGAAGTTAAAAAAGCTAGATCAGCATACGCAGGACCTTTGGGCATTGAGTTATCAAACCCTAACTTCTTTAGAAGTGAAGCGCGTAGAAAAGTTCTTATGAACTTCCCAGAAATGTTAGCTTATACAGACACTAATGATGATGGTGATGTAGTACTTTACTCAAAAGGAATTAAAAACGCAGCAACAGCTATTGCAGGATCATTAAAAGATCAAATCTTTAATCAGCAATACTTTGAAGATCACTTGCAAGATGAACTTGATTTTGAAAGCACGGATCAGCTAGCATTGTTATTACACTTCCTAGATATAGAAGATATGTCTAAAGTAATTACTGCAGTTAAGCGTACTACCAATTTAGATACACAAGTTGCAGCAAGTTTATTTGAGACTAACTTGAGACAATATCAAGCTGACCAATTACGTGAAGATGAAAGATTAGGAGATGACGTTATCAATAAGATCCTAGACGACTCATCTATATCAAGCTTTGGTATATCAGAATTTATGGCTGATATCTATAAGAATCTATTTACCATTAGAGACTCTAAGTTGGTAAATGATTATTTACTTAAAAAGTTAGGAAGTAAAGGCTTTAAGGATACAGTTTCTGATACATTTGGTGACCAAGAATCTTTTATTTCTAACTTCAGAAATGACTTGGTAATGTTTATGTTCCAGAACTACATGCGTAATTTGGACCTTGACTCTATTAAGTATTACAAAAGTTTGCAAGTTGCATCTAAGGCAGTAAAACTTAAGCCAACAACTAAGTCTCCTGTATCGGTATTTGTTAAAAACGTTAAGTTAAAAGACAAGACTACTATACCAATGATGTATTTTGATAAGCAAAAATTGGTAGAAGAGTTTGAAAACTTACAATCTAATAGCGGTAAAGAAAATATTAATATTACTAATCCAGAACTACCATTTGCATTTGGTGCAATTAGATCAACTATGTTCCAAAACATACGCGAATATGGTAGATATGTAATGGAGCGTGAGTACTTAAGAAATGCAATACCAGTATCTGAAATCATTAAACGAGATGACTATATCCAGTATAAAAAAGATTTTACAGCTGCTAAGTATGAAGACTTTACAGAGGCCGCGTTAGAAAAAGAAGCTACAACTTTTGCATATGAGCATACCTTAAGAGATATGGCTTTGGATAATACATTTAACCAATACTATATTTTAAAGAGTCCTACTAAGTCATATGCAAAAAGACTTCTTGATATCAAAGAGAAGTATCCTGATCTTGTACAGAAGTATAAGGTATTAGACTTCTTAACTGCTGATGAGGCAAAAACTAAAGAGCGTGTTATTAAATTTAAGTCTAGCAAGCTAGATGCGGATAGAATAAATAGATTCCATGAAGACTTAGTTGAGTTAATGGACCCATATAACTTAATTGAAACTGCTAACATGACCTCAAGTGAGGCCCAGGAGATTTCAAAGTTCTTCAGCAACCTACCCATATATACCATGTTTACTACAGGGTTTAACTCTAAAGGGGAGTATGGTATAGGACAAATCATGCCGGATACAAGATTAACTCCAATCTTAGAAAGCATGCTTAACTATATGGAAGCCAATAAGTTAATGACTTGGAATCTTATCAATAGTTACTTTAGCAAGTTTAGTACAGTTAATTCATATAAGAATACTGCTAGTAGATATAAAGTTAGAAACTATACGCTAGATCAACCTTTGTGGAAAGCTTCTAAAAATCCTGCGGCGGATCTTACTGGATCATTTGGTACAGTGCAAACATTTAGAGATAACTACCAAAGTCCAAGCTTCATTGTAGAAAAGGCACCTGAAGGAGTAGACATTAAACTAGCCATAAATCAGCTTCTTAAAGATAGAAAAAATTACTTGTTTGTATATAATGGCGCAGCTAATCCAACGGCTAAGCCTTTAGAAACAAATGACTCAGTATTTGCACTTTCACAAGAGCATACAAATTCATTTGGCTTAACAAGTAAATTAGGCTATCAAGATGTTGTAAGTCAGCAAATGAATGATGATAACTACGATTTAAATGTAAAAGCTATTGAGAATAGTATTCAAGCTCTTAAGACTGCAGCTAAAGATTACGATAATAAGATATTTTGGAATGCTGCTGGTTATGGGCAATACATGATTGGTGCTGATGTCAATGGTGAAAATGTAAACCAAAAGAGGGCAAAAGCCCCTAAAACTTTCGTATATTTGTCTAAGAGGCTTTACGAAGAATTTGGGTACAAGAACAAGAACTATGAAGTTGTTGCACCTAAAAAATTCATACGAGTGACTCGTGAAGATATCTTAAATAAAATACAAGAACTCAATAAATGCTAAAAGATGGCTAGTTGTCAAATTTTTAATCCTTCATTAGAAGCAGCAAGAAGATTGTTAGGGGACTACGATGTAAGTAATTATTTACTACTTACTGAAGATAAAGGTTCTTTAATTGATCCTTTTGCTATTTTAGATACTTTACAAGAAGCCTATCCAGAACGCAGAGATTATTATGAAGCTAAAAGACAAGATCTTAAAAAGTTTAAAGTAAGAAACTTTAAGGGTAATCTTAAGGCTTATCAAAAATTTGAGGGTCAACAAAAAGAGTTTAGAGATTCCTTATATGATTTTATAAGATCACTACGTATTGATATTATTGAAGAAGGTAGTCAAGAGTGGACCGGCCTAGCAGAGCAAATGAACTCTGCAGGAAGATGGGATAAAGGCGAGTTAGGCCCCCCTGTTGCAGCTTTTGATATGCTTCAGAAACTCCTAGCAATACCAAAAAATCTTTCTGATAAAGGACTAGCAAAACAAACTGCTAATATTGCTTATACATTTTTAGGTAGAAAGTCTAAAATAGCTAAAGATCTATGGTTCAACATTAAGCTTTGGAATAAGTATGAAGAGCTATACGATAAGTATGATACCCTAACTAAAAACAATGCTGTTCAACAATCTGACTTAGATGTTATTGAAGAAACAGTTGATGACCCTTCAGAGCGTAGAGGTGCACCTAAAAATTCTTGGGCCCATAAACAAGTTATTATTGAGTTTATTACAGAAGGTTTACTTAACTATAGACCAGATTTACGTGAGAAGATAGACTTTGAAAATCCAGATATTGATAAATCTTTCTTTGAGAAAAAAGGTTTCAAAAGCCCATATGCGGTAACAGTTCTTAAAACAGCCCTAGCTGCTATATATAACTTTGTACATAAAGCAATACATGGCAAACCTTTTACTAAGTATAATGCTGAAAAGCTTAACGACTTGCTTTTTGACCTAGTAGACGATATCTATAAGAAGGATTTTAAAAAGTGGATGCGTGGTATAGAGGTCCGCGATGGTATGCTCTATGACAAAAAGGGTAATCTACTAGAGCAAAAAAACTATTACACTACATTATCTGCCGATCCTTTTGCTGCAGATGTGTTACAAAAACTATTTAACTCTTTAGATCCTGAGGGTAAAGCCTATAAGTTATCTGGTTCGCAAGTATTAAGAAGATATGGGGCTACCTATAGAAGCTTTAGTGAAGACTTACATGATATTGATGGTGTTATTACACTTGAACATTTTAGAAAAGAAGCAAATGCTCAACAATTTTTAAATTGGATTCAAACTAAAGGTCTAGGTTACATGCAGCGTAGATCAAGTGTTGGTTCAGCTTTAGGTCGTAATAAATTTAATGAAGAGATTATACCATTTTTGGAAGATCAATCTTGGTATAAAAATTTAAAAAACATATTTCCATCATGGACATTCCAAACTGCATTTATAGGACGTGACCATAAAAAAGGTGAAAGTGTTACAATCACCGGGTATATTGAACATCCTACAGCATTTGAGATTGATGAAGAAACTGGTGAAACCAGACCTAAGAGATACGTTTTAGATTTCTTTTTAAGAACTGGAGAAGGTAACTATCCAGAAATATTTGATAACTACTGGAAAGACTGGAAGCAAATCTTTGAAGCAAAAATAAATATGGGCCGTGGTAAAGATATCATGGACTTAATTTACTTTGCCCCATTTAAGAAAGACATTTATAAGTTTAATGCTCCAGGGTTCAGATATTTTTCTTTTATAGAAGATACTATACAGGAAACTGAAGAAACTAATGATGACATTAAAACTGTATATCAAGGATATAATACTCTAGACAATAGAGATGTTAACTATTTTACTGTTGATAAAGCAGAGGCAAAAGACTACGGTAAAAATGTAAGACAAGTAAGTGTAGATACCAAAGGATTTTTACAAGGAGATGCTAAAGAGTATAGAACTCTTAGATCTGAGTTTACAAAGCAAACTGGTACTGATTTCAATATACTTGATAATTCTCCAGAAGGATTAGCTATTCAAAATGACTTCTTTAATTTTCTTAAAGATAGAGGTTATAAAGGACTTGACTATACAATGTTCTCGGATAGTAAATATTTAGTTGCATTTAGCAATGATGCCATTGTAGATGTAGCAACAGATACTCCGCAGTATAATAAAAACATTTATGATTTAACACCAGCTCAGTTTAAGAAACATCTTATGAAGCTGAATGGTGATACAAACATATATAACAAAAAGTATTTATCGCAAGGTGGTTACACCAATGCTATGAATGAGGTTAATGCATACAACAGACTTAATGGTAACATACGCTACTTGGATGTTGTAAAAGAGGATAATGATTTAAGAAGTGGACCTCAAAAGTATTACATAAAAGTACTTAAAACTCCAATACCTATACAACCTAACTCACCTAGTTCTCAGGAAAATGGTATAGATAGGGCGTGGTTTATCAAGGAAATTGAGGCTATCGATGATATGATAAGCCTTACTTATGAAGAAGATAATGAGGCAATAAATGATTTATTATCAGATACATTAACTCAAGAGCAATCAGAACATGTTCAAGCAATGCAAGTTGTAAAAAACTTAGCAGCTAGTATGAACATGCTAAATGTTTTTGGTGAGGCTCAGGTTCAATTTATTAGTAAAGACGATGCAATAGAACTTACTAAGAATACAAATGCCCCTTATAATAATGCACCAGCATTCTTTTATAATGGAAAAGTATATATAGTAGATGGTGCATTAAGCACAAAGACTTTATTCCACGAGTTTGCTCATCCTTTTGTAAAGTACTTAGCAAAAGAAAACCCAGAGCTGTTTCAAAAACTAGCTAAGAAAGCTTGGTCTGAATTAGGTAAACTAGGTTTACAAGAAAACTTTTTAAAGCAGTACCCTGAGCTTGAAGGTGATCCACAAGGATTTTCAGAAGAAATTATTGTACATGCGTTGACTATAGCAGCACAGGCTCAGCTTTCTAGCACACCTATGCCTAATTCATTCAGCGAAATGATTTCTAATATACTTTATCAAATTAAAAAGTTCTTTAGAAAACTATTTGGTGCTGGACCTAAGCTTAGTGACCTAGGAGTTAATACTTCTTTTATGGATTTAGCAAATGAAATGCTATCCGAGAAGTTTAATATAGATACGTCAATAGGTACTGCAGAATCTTTAGAGCAGGATGCTGTACAATACGCTAAAGAAATAAATGATTTTATTAAAGAGTTGGATAATGCAGTTGACGATGATACTGCTAAGAAGACACACGCTCAACTTAAAAATACTATTGATTCAATGTACAAACTATTTAGTGACCAGCTTCAAGCTACCACTAAAGAAGAGTACCAGGAACTTGCCCTCCTATTAACAACTGACGATAGTAGGGATCTTGCATATATTACTTCTACTCTTAGTAATTACCAATCTAATAGAACTAGACATATTAAAGATCTTGTAGAAGAAAATAGAAAGCTTGCTATAGCATTTGTTAACAGTCTTCAGCAATTAAATATGATTTCTAAAAAGATTGCTGGTAGAATTGAGGAGATTAAAAACCTTGGTGTATCTGAAACTAGTATTTACCGTGTTAAAAATCTTAGTGATTATCTAGATTCTTTTATAGAATTAGCTGATAAAATTACTACTGACTTAGAAAACCTTGGTGTTACAGAAGAATCAGATCTTCAAAAGCTTGTATCAGAAATTGAAAAGGCTTCAAAGAGAGGTAAAAAAGCTGCACTATATGTATATGGTGAAAACTTAACAGATACTCTTTGGGAGTTTGTTGAGCCAACAGCTAAAAAAATAGATGAACGTTGGCTAAAGCGTAAAGCATTTTTAGAAAATTCTCCATTAGCTACTAAAAGATTACTAGCTGTAGAAGAGGCTGCTTACAATAGTATAAAGCTTACTAAAGATTCCTTTAAGAAAATGGTAGATGGCGATCTTGTAAACAACGGACTTGCCAGCCAGATGAATGCGTTATTTGAAAGCTACTTGGTTAACCAAGATCCTGTTGTAGGAGCTTTTGCTAAGTACCTAAGAAATAACTATATGGAAATGGAATCAAAGATCCATACTCATAAAGTTATGTTTGCATCTCAAGTTGTACCAGCTCTTAAGAAAGCCGGTATAAATGCAAGAAACTTAGTTAGCATGGCAGATACTTTCTTAATGGAAGATAGCATTGCTGAAAAAAATGCAAATGGTAATCTTTACGAATTTAAAGTATTAAAGTTTTTAGATGAATTTGTAGGGTATGAATGGTGGGATGCACAACAACAATTTAATATTGAGAAAGCTCGTTTTGCATACTACCAAAGCTTAAATGATGCTGATAAAAAAGCATATAATAAGGTTAAGCAGGAGTATGATAAGATGCGACGCTTGTACTTTAACAATAAATATAAGCCTGAATTCTACGAAAGACAAGAGCTATTTGAAAGAGATGATATAGGCGCAGAAGCTAAAAGAAGACTTGACGATATTAATGAAAAGCTTCAAATGTGGAAAGACATGAAGCGTCAAGGCTTTGAAATTAAAGATGAAACAGAACAACGTAAGCTTGCACTAGAAGAAAAAAGATTTTTATACAGCTTAGTAGACAGATTTGGAAACCTTAAAACCGGAGATGAAAAACTTATTGCTGAAAGATTACGTGAGTATAGAAGTTTAAGCTCAGGGTTCTATGAATCTAAACCACGTCCTGGTGTATTTTTAAAAGCCCTATCTGACTATGAGCAGCAGTTGCTATTAAGACCAAGTATAAATGGTGATAGAACTTCTGAAGAATTTTTAAGAGAGCGTGAAGCTTGGCTTGCAAATAATACAAGAGTAAGTGCAAAGAAAGAATATTACGAAATACAAGCAGGTCTTTATCAAGCTATTAAAGAACTTGAAGCTAAAAAAGATCCAAAGATAAAAGAAGCAACCGCTAAGGTTCTTAAGGAACAGCTTGCACAAAGAAACGTAAGTCAAGATATAATTGATCAAATAGAATCAGTTGGTGATTTATATTCTATTATAAATGACATTGCTTCTATTAGTAGAGATGAAAGTAAAATGGTAGCAGCTTCTGAAATAACAGAAGAAGCTATGGCGCTTATTAAAAATATTCAAGAGGTTATTGTATATGCAAAAGAAAACTCTGGTAAGATTAACAATCTTACTGAGGAAGAAAATGATTTCTTACTTGACTATGTTGAACGTTTTGCATTAGCTAACTATGGAATGGGACAAATGCCAGCTCAAGATGAACAAGATCGCGCAGCTGAGCTATTTGAAAAACAATCTTACAATGGTTTAACTAAAGATGAAAACAAAGCATTAGCAACAGCTTATAAAACATTAAGAAGTCTTAGTGAGAAAAAGGCTAATACTTACTACCTAGATATATATAATAACTATCTAACTCTTGTAGATACTCAATTTATTATTGATGATTTAGGTGTTAACTACATAAGTGAAAGCGATGCTGATTACTTTTTAGCAGATGATGTTGTAGATAATATCAAATCTCAAAATGCACAGTTTGCAACATGGTTTGATAAAAATCACATACGAGTAAAGATTTATGATGGTAAAGGTGGTTGGGTAGATTCTTGGCAAAGACTACAAGTTTGGAACTATAGTCAGCCTGCAGATGATAAGTTATTTGAAAGCATTGAGATACCTACAGCAACTTTAGAAAAAGATGAAAAAGGAAATCTTGTAAAAGAAACACTATTAGCAGTACCTAACTTAGAGTACTATACGTTTGATGTTAAACCCGAATTTTTAACTGAAGAAATATTACCTAATACACAAGATGAAAATGGTAATATTATTCCACCTAACAAAGACAATAAAGGTAACTGGTTACCTAAACGTTTAACACAAGGTGCTCCTGCAGATAGTCCATTTATAAACAAGCGTTATTTAGAACTTCGTAGAACTAATAAGGCTATGTTCGATGCTCTTGAAAAGTATAAAGAATTTTATGTAGGCATTCAAGAAGGCAAAGACCGCAGCACTAAAATGTATTTGGAGCTTCCTAGATATACCACAGATATTGCAGAGGACATAGGAGATGTATTAAGAAATACAAAAAGAAAAATATCTGGTAAAGCTAATTTAGAAAAACCAAAAGTTTTCAGTCGTTGGTTTGAAGATGTAATAAGATTCTTTACACCAAGAGCTGGATCATTTGAAGAAGGTGATGCAAACTTTACCGAAGACTATGAAGTAGAATCACTAAGCTTCTTTGCTAAGCAAAACTCAAAAATTCCTATTCAAGGTAGGTCTAATATTGAAATGAATAACGTATCAAGAAACTTTGTAAAAAGTACAATGCGTTATATGGCATCTTTAGAGAAGCATCAAAAACTTGTTGAATTATCTCCAATGGCTAAAGCTATGAAAGAATTCTACTATGTTAAGGATGCTGAAACTGGAAAAAGAGTTTATAAAAAGAATAAGTTAGATAACTTAGGTGAGATAATTACATCTGAAAAACAAGATAAAAAGACCCAAAAGGAAAAAGTAGTTGGCTTCTTTAAAGAAACTCCTAGATATGAAGCATTAGATTACCTTATCGCTAGGGAATTTGAAGGTCAAAAATATGGAAAAGGTGGCGGTGCTGTAGGAATAAACAATTTATTTGGAGGAATGGCTAAAGTAGCGTCATTTGGATACTTTGCTTTAGATCCAAGTAGTGCTCTTGTAAACTACTATGACGCCTTAATGGAATTAAAAATTGAAGGCTGGGGATTTAAGTATATTAACCCAATTAGTTTACAAGCAGGAAAAGTTTTTGGTGTAAAAGCTATGAGTACTGTAACCGCAGAGATCTATAAAACAGGTCCTAAGTCAGTTACAGGTCAGCTTATTGAGCTTTTTGATCCTGGAGAAGATTACCAAAAAAGAGCATTAGATGACGGTCTCGCTAGAAATCTTGCAGGTGATATTGTTAAGCTTAACTTCATGACTAACACACGTAAGTGGTTTGAAATGTTAGCAACAATGCAAACTATGGGTGCATTGATGCACTATCAAAAAGTTAAGCGAACTGTAAATGGTGAAACTAAATATATAAACTATTTAGATGCTTGGGAAAAAGGTCCAGATGGTCTTATAAAATTAAAAGATGGTGTAGATCCTGAATATGATATTAACGGTCGAGAATTCTTAAAAGTAAAAAGTAGAATGCAAACCGTTATATCTAATATAAACGGGGCATTTGGAGAATTCAACCAGCCACAAGCAATGAAGTGGGCTTTATACAGAATAGTATCATTTATTCAAAAGCACCTTACAAGGATGTTGATAAATCACTATGGTATAAAAGGTAACATACTTGCTGGTAAAGGTGTTGGAAGATATGATTGGGGTAACGATGATATTCACATGGGATTCTTTAGTGCTGTAGCTAACTATCTTACTAAATCTGTAAGAACATACGGTTCAGGATTAGTATCTCCTTCAAGAGAAGAAGGTGTCTATATGATGAAAAGCGTAAGATGGATAGGTATGCTCATAGCTATTGGCTACATGAAATCTGTAATCTTTGGTTATAATCCAGATGATGATGAAGAAGAAGCAATAGCAGAACAAGCTAAAAAGAAAAGACAAGCTGACTTAAAAGCTAAAGCAAGATTACTTGTAACAGGAGATGTTGAAAGCTATTTAAAAAGAAAAGCTAAAGAACGTAAAAAAGAAGGTACTGTAGAACAATTACCAACTCCTGATACTTGGAAAAAACTTTATAGAAGAAGCGGTCCTTTACCAATTTTAGGCGCTGAAGTTGAAAGTGATTTATATGGAGATATTGAAAAAGAATCTGCAGTATTTAGACCAAAAGATTGGTTAGAACTACAAGCTTTGTATATTACAACTCGTGTAGGTCATGACCAAGAAGACTGGTTAGCATGGCCAGGTTATGGACTTAGTAATCTTACTAGTATATTTAATCTTAAAACAGGTGCTATGCTTAATCCTACGGTTAACCGTACAATAAACTTAGTCAGTTATATTGCAGCAGATATTACCGATAATAGATCTGGTATTTATCAAAAAGACTCTGGTGTATATCCTTGGGAAAAAGCTGGTGATCCAAAATGGTACTCAACACTTGGCCAGTTCTTTGGATTAAGTGGTCAGTTTATAGACCCTGCAGGTAGACAAAAAACAATGGAAACAAGACGTAAAAACATAGCAACAGAACAATGATGAAAAAGTATTCTTACACAGAGCTAGAAGCAGAATTTGCTAGACTAGGTTATCAATGGTCAACCTTACACGTTATCGGTGTAAGGTCTAAGGCTAATGAGAAGAACAAGTTTGATGATACCTTTTACTTAGTGAATGGTCCAATGATGCAAGTATTCTCAGGAACAACTAACCCAGGAACTCACTGGTTAAAGAATTTGCTAAACCCAAAAGGTACCGCAGTATTGAAACCAGGACAATATATTGATGCTTACCAATTAGGATTACATCAAGGTAAGTACGAAGCATTAGTACAACGTAAACCTGTAACTGTATATCGTGATGGTGACAAAGATGATACTGCAGAAGAGCAAGGTAAAGAAGACACTGGCTTATTTGGTATTAACATACACCGTGCTAACCCATCAGCTATCTCTAGTATTATAGATAAGTGGTCAGCAGGATGTCAAGTACTTAATGATCCTAAGCAATATGCTACATTGATTGCAGCTTGTAAAGCTTCTGGTAAAAAAGCATTTACATATACACTACTAAGAGAATTTTAAAATGGAACAGGCGTTTATAGAAAGACTTATAGACTTTGGTGCATTAGGAATAATGACCTTAGCAATGGGCTTTATATTATGGCAATATTGGAAAAGAGATAGAGCTGAAAAAGAAAGACTTATTAA